>MDTE01017201.1_pt1 | contig 134104 bp, 116 predicted proteins | sample 811231 | NCBI WGS metagenome assembly MDTE01 (sample SAMN05326651, study PRJNA326480) | marine metagenome | isolation source: seawater | place: Indian Ocean: Red Sea | collected 2010 | reverse complement strand
GGGCTGGAGCAGGTCCCAAGGGTACGGCTGTTCGCCGTTTAAAGAGGTACGTGAGCTGGGTTTAGAACGTCGTGAGACAGTTCGGTCCCTATCTGCCGTAGGTGTTGATACTTGAGAGGATCTGTCCCTAGTACGAGAGGACCGGGATGGACATACCTCTGGTGGATCGGTTGTCACGCCAGTGGCACAGCCGAGTAGCTATGTATGGATCGGATAACCGCTGAAAGCATCTAAGCGGGAAGCCGTCCTCAAAACCAGGTATCGTTTGAGAGCCGTGGAAGACCACCACGTTGATAGGCAGGATGTGGAAGTGTGGTAACACATGAAGCTAACCTGTACTAATCGCTCGAGGGCTTGATCTCATCAAAGCCCGCGTCCACATACGATTATAATCATGGTCAGAAATTTTCTGATCGCTAACGGTCAACTCTATAAAGACACTGTGAACTGGAATAATCGCGTAGCGCGATTTTTGGCAACCTGGTGGTTTTAGCGAGAGCGAAACACCCGATCCCATCCCGAACTCGGACGTGAAACCTCTCAGCGCCTATGATACTGCGTCTTAAGGCGTGGGAAAGTCGGTCACTGCCAGGTTGCCCAAAATCGCGATACCTGATTAATCCGGTTCAGTATTCATCCTATATACTTCCTTCACAAAGTCGCCTTTTGGCGGCTTTTTTTGTATCCAAAATCCGGCTTTTCCAGCGCGCCAGCACAAAATGCTGGCAATTCATACCGGGTTAGGCGTTATGCTGTTCGGGTCGTTTCGACCAGATCCATGCTGTTTCCCGCCCGTGAAAAACTATTCCCGTCTGCTTGCCAGTCTCGCTGTTGCCCTGTTTGTGGCGACACTGCTCATGCCGCGCCCGGCACTGGCCTTCCCGGTGCCCGAGGCGATGAGTTTAGCGAGCTATATGCTGTCATCGCTGTATTCGGTTATTGCCGCCTCGATTTCCAGCATTGTACCGCTGTTCAGAAACCAGCGGACGCAGAACAATCAGAAATACCTGTTTGCCATTCTGTGTGGTCTGGTCCTGTTACTCGGTTTCGGCTGGTATCAGAGCTATCAGGCGGCCCAGCAGGAATATACCGACAAGCTGCAGTTGAATGTGCAGCGGGTTTATCCCGATAAACAGCCACCGCTGCTGTTTTTCCCCACCGGAGAGCCACTGCCGGAAGGAAACAGCGGCGCGGTCGCCAGCATGCTGCCGGAGCTGCTGGCCGGGTTCAATCTGGCTGATCTGCAGGCGCAGGCTGTCGACTACCCCGCTTTGTATCAGTCGATCAAACAGCAGCAGGTGCAGCTGATCGGGGTAACGGTACCCGAAGAGGGCAGCGACGGGCTGGCACGCTATGGGATCAGGGCAATCGTCTCTGGATATGATCTCCTGCCCGGCACCCATCCGGTCCATGAGCCGGGAGCGATCATTCAGGTCGATATGAATTTTGTCGTCTCCAACCCGACCTTCTTCCAACGCATTGACCTGCCGATCGTGTTGATCAGCGGTTGGGGTGATGTGGCCAAAGCCAGTGCCCATTATCTCCAGCAGCGCGGTGTGGATGCCGGTTTTCTCGACAGTTCACTGATGACATTTCTGGCCGAGTGGTATGATGCCCGGCCCGGCCCGACACAAGAAAATGCCGGCAGTATTACCCATATTGATGTGCATGAGGTGCATCACCAGCTCGAGGCCGGAACGGTGCCGTTCCATGTGGTCGATATCCGCAATCGGAACGAGTATCAGGGGCGGGGTTATCTCTATGGTGCCGAGAATATTCCGGCAACCGCCGTGGCCTTTGATCCCGGCAGGATTCAACACTGGCCGCCATCGGATGAACCAATCCTGCTGGTCTCCTATTTTCCGGAACGCAGCGAGATCGTGGCGGCATGGCTCGCGGCACAGGGATACAGCGTTTCTGTGCTTGATGGCGGCTATGAGCGCATGGATGCGCTGTCCCTGTTCTGGATGCCGACCTATCCGAACCGTGACCGGTTCTGGACCGCGGCCCAGCTCTATCTGATGGCGCATGATACCGATGATGTTGTCTTCATCGATCCGAGAAGTCCGGATGAGGTGGCCAAAAGCCGTATCCGCTGGCCGCGTACCCTGAATATTCCGACACTGGAGATGGGCTGGGATGAGGTCATGGCACAACTGCCGGTATTGAGCCATGACAAACGCTATATCGGCATGGCCTATGACCAGGCATCCGCTTATCAGTCAATGTTGCTGGGGCTGGAGATGAGCCGACTGGGCTATGTCTGGCTCGGGCTGAATTCCCTGCCGTACCAGTATTCAGCCGAGCAGTATCGGGTCAATCAGCAGCATGGCTATCACCCGGACCCGTTCGGCGCGGATATGATTGGCCTGTACAAGGCATTCTCCGGTTTCAAGCAGGATATGGCGCTGCCTGCGTTGTTGTTCATCTTCCTGTTTGGTGCGGTGACCCGGGGGATTCTGTTTCCGCTCCAGTGGATCGGCCTGAAACAACCGGCAACGCTCGCGGGCGGATTATCGAATGTCACATCCCTTGTGGTGCTGATCCTGGTCTCGCTGTTCTTCCTCGACTGGTTGTCCTTCTATCATTCGGTGCAGGGCGACAGTTTTCTCTGGATTGATGATTTCCTGACGCCTGATCCCTATCTTGTCTTCCCGGCGCTGGTGGCGGCTGCCCTGTTCTGCCAGCTCAGTCTTCTCTACAGGCTGACCTTGCGCAGTACGGCGCTGATCCTCGCGGCGTCGCTGTTTGTGCTGTATCTGCTCATGACCCTGTCGGCGGCGATGTCGATCTATGTCTTTGCTGTGACGGTTACCGGTCTGATCGGCAATGTGATCATCATCATGGTCGACAAATGGCGGGCGCAGAGCAAGGCGCCGGCAATGCTCGAGACCCTGCCGAGTGGTCCGGTGCCACTGTGGGAAACCGACCGATATGAGCGGATCGGGAGCAAGGCGAGCCTGCTGGCGGCATATCGCCGTTTGTACCGCGATGTAGCGATCCCGGATGGATTTGTGCTGACCGGTGACATTATCCATCGCCTGCGCCAGGGGGATGCCGAAACGGTGGCATCCGTCATCGCCTCGGTCCGGAAGCTGGCCGGGGGAGGGAAGCTGATCCTGCGGTCCTGTGCCTATCGGGAAGATGCCGATGCCACCATGGCCGGGCGGTTTGACAGCCATGTCGCGCCTGCTGACGAGGCGGAGTTCCTGCGGGCACTGGAGTTGGTCTGGCAGAGCCTCGCGATACATGATGATGTCATGGCCGATGCCCAGCCGAGCATAATCGTCCAGCGCTGGCTGCCATTTGATCTGGCCGGGGTCGCCTTCTCCCATCATCCAGTCTATCCGATAGCAATGGCAATCGAGGGGGGCGAGGCCGAGGCGGTCACCGCTGGCAGCAGCCAGATCGGTTCTGTCATGCTCTGCCGTGAAACCGGCAGCATTCAGCAAAACGATAATCTGCCCCTGTCCAACCCGGTCATCGGCGGATTGCGCCGCGTGATCCTCAATGCCGAGGTGGTTCTGGGCGGACCGGTTGATATTGAATGGGGTGTCGCGGCAGGCCGGTTATATCTGTTGCAGCTTCGACCGCAATTCTCGATCAGTGATGCACCGCCCGAGCATATGGAACAGCTTGCCCTGATCAGTGCGGGCAGCTGGAAACAGTTGACCGCCGGCGAGTTTTCCGAGGTGCTCGCCCGTCCATCCCATGCCGCGGCAACGATGTACAAGCAGATCTATGGCGACAGTGTCATGATCGGGTTCGGGCGGTTGCTCTACAATCCCGACCGGCCATGGTGGAAATGTATCAAGTTGCCCAAGCTCTCACGCCGCAAGCTGGCCGATAGGCTTGAAGCATTTTACAGCCTGACTTCGGTTGAGGGGCGGCGCTGGCAGGCGGTTGACCTGGCTGGCCTGTCACTGGCCGATCTGCGCCTGTTCGGTGTGCAGTTGCTGGATGCGTTCGCTCAGAAAAACCTGCCTTTCTCACTAGCTGTTACGCGGCTTTCCCAGCGCTACAATCAGGCTGACAAGCCTTTGTCATGGCCGGAAGTGGGGTCGGCAAAGCATCTGCTCGCGGCCCTGTCGACACCCGATGAAGCGGCACAGCGAGAGATATTGCGGCGCCATGGTCTGGCCCACCGGGCGGTGCAGGATATTGAAATTGCCAGTCCGCGATTTGATGAGACCGCACCGATATGGCCGGTCAATCCCGATGATACGGGAACGGTGGAGAAGGCAGAGCCGAATGAGACCATGAGTGCCGATCTCATCGTTCTCAAGGATGACGTGCATAACTGGGTGATCCGCGATGTCGCCCTGCTGCGCCGTCTCATTCTTGAGATCGGGCGCAGACTGGGTATCGGGGACGCGGTCTTCACGCTGTCGATCGATGAGATATTCGGTCATACCCCCATGCCATCGGATGATGAGCGTGCGGCACGGGCAGCGGCATGGCAGCGGCTTCAGGAGGTCAAACTGCCGGAGGCCATTCGTCGTGCCGATGTCCGGCAATGGGATTTCGTCGAACAGGCAAGCGGGGTCGGGCAACTGGCTGCCGGTGATGGTCAGCTCGTCGGCAAGGTGGTTTCATTGTTCGAGGCGGAGTTCAGTGCGCCGGTGATCAATATTTCCTCTGCCGCCATGCTTGAACCGACCGATGGCGCAGCGCCGGAGCTTGAAGGCAAGATTGTCATCCTGCATGAAGGCTATGTCAGCATTGCCCGATATTTCGACCGTATCAGGGGCATCCTCATGCCGTTCGGCGGGCAGTTGAGCCATCTGGCGATTGTCTCACGGGAAGCCAAAATGCCGGCGATTTTCGGTATCGGGCAAGCGGTAACGGAATTACCTGACGGGCTGGTGGTGACCATGCAGAAGGATGGCCGCATCCTTATGGATCAGCCGGAGTAATGCAAAAAAACACCGCCGGTGTTTACCGGCGGTGAGTGATGCTGATTGATGTTTTGCGGCTGACTGATCAGGCAGCGTTTACTTCCGACAGGAACTCCCGCAGGCTCTGGCGCAGGCCGTCAAGATCGCCGGTCAGTTGCTCGGCCGAGCTGCGGACATGTTTGGCCGCATCATCGGTCTTCGCCACGTCAGACTGCAGGGAAATGACGTTGTTGCTCATCTCCCCGGTACCCGTAGACACCGCCTGGGCGTTGCGCGAGATTTCATTGGTGGCGTTGGACTGCTCGTTGAGCGCAGACTGCACTGCATTCGCTGAGCTGTTGACCTGTTCAACCGTATTCTGGATCCGGGTCATGGCTTCGGCCACATTATCGCTGTTGGAGATAATGTCACTGACGCGCTGGCTAATCTGGCCGGTTGCCTTGGCGGTCTGATCCGCCAGTGCCTTGACCTCATTGGCCACGACAGCAAAGCCTTTGCCAGCCTCGCCCGCACGGGCTGCCTCAATGGTGGCATTGAGTGCCAGCAAATTGGTTTGTGCAGCAATATCCTCGATCAGCAGGATAACTTCCTCAATCGAACGAGCAGCAGAGGTCAGGTCCTGAACCACGACGCCGGCACTCGCGACCTCAGAGACCGCAGTATTGGTCACATTGGCCGTATTGCTCATCTCCTGCGAGATATTGGCGATGGTGGCGGACAGTTCTTCGGCGGCGGCAGCCACGGTTTGTACGCTGCTTGAGGCGCGTTCTGCGGCCTCGGCGGCATCACGGGTGCGTTCCTCACCGGCCTGAGCCAGTTGCGAAACCTCGGTCGAGGCATCCATGAAGTCATTAACCGAGTTGGCAATGCCCTCGAGGATATTGGCCGAGGTGTCGCTGAATATGGCAATGACCTCTTCCATGTGACGCTGGCGTTCTGCCTGTTTCTCACGCGAGGCCGCCTCACGCTGTTCCATCTCAGCATTCTGCTGTCCGGTCTCGCGGAAGACTTCCAGTGCCTGGGCAATCTGGCCGATCTCGTCCTTGCGGTCCGTATATGGCACCGTAATGTCGAGTTCGCCGCCAGCCAGACTACGGGTTGCAACCGTAATCTGCTGCAATGGCTTGGCCAGCAGGTTGGACAAGGCCCAGCCCAGTACCAGAATACTGGCAACCGTGGTGATCAGACCGATGCCACCGCCGAACACAGCCTGTTCGGTGACCGCATGGGAAATTTTCGACATATCGAAGGCCATGACCAGATGACCGATAGTGCCATCCTTGACCGTTGCGATTGGCACATTGACCCAATGCAGGTTCGCACTATGAGAGTCAGTGACATCAGATTTGACCAGTTCACTTGCCTGTTTGGCAAATTGGTCACCGCTGATTGTTGCTGCCTCTGTCGTATGGGCATGCAATACGCTGTTATCACTGAGGACGACGGCGAGACCGCTGATGGCCAGTTCTTCATTCGTGATGAAGCCTTTATAGGCAGAAGTTACGGCTTCCACCTTCTGCCATTTGACCGCACCGCTGATCTGGTCGGCAAACAGGATCGAGAACTGGTTCTGCTGGAATTCCAGCTGTTCTTTCAACGACTGCCCGGAAGTTGTGGTGATGCTGGCAATGCTCACAGCTTGCGACAGCACCAGCCCACCGATGACAATACCGGCGATCTTGAGGGTCAGCGACCCTCCCGATCCTTTGCCGCCCAGCAGGGCACCGATTTTATGGAATGGAAATTTCATGAGTTTTCTCCGGTTCTCGGATATTAAAGTTCGTCAACAACAACGCCGACGGTGATGGCGCCAATGGCAGCACCGGTGTCGGGGTCGATGACGCTGACAGAAACCTGGCTCTGGAAAGTTTGGGATGATTCATCGAACTCGACTTCATCGATGAAGTGTTCATCATGGCCAGTACCGGCAGTTTTCTGCCATTTGGCCTCATCACCCTGCCAGTAATCGGAGGTGACATCGCTGAGCGCGACATTCAGGCCCTTGATATCCATGACAATGATCTCGCTGAAGAGGCCGGCACCTTCCTGTTGGAAGCTGTGCAGATGGTCTGTCAGCGGATGCTTCACAACAGCATCGATCAATGGCTTTGAGGTTGCCGCGGTTTCTGTGCGCCATTGCTGGTCGAGTGCTGTGATTCTGCTGTCATCATAGCCATCGGTAGACTGGTTTTGTGCCTTGATCGCGCTGATGACATCCGGGGATGCTGCGAGTTTTTCGATTGTTGGCAATGCCTGTGCACGAATGGCATCAACAGTTGGATCGCCAGCTTGGGCAATCCCATGGATGCCGCAGGTCAAGGCAATGACGGCAAGTGAAGAGAAAAGAGTGTTACGCATGATAGGGACTCCGCTGATTGAATATGATCGTGCGAAGACGGTATCTGCTTTTGGTTGTTATACCGTTAATGAATAGTTGCGCCGTTATTTATCTATCTCGGCTGATTTATCCTGTCGTTAATCAATAAAAAACAGGCGCCTTGTTGGGCGCCTGTTTCTGGTTCATCAGGATGTCTGCTGCGCTTTCAGCAGATCACGGATTTCCTCGAGCAGCACTTGCTCCTTGGGCGGCTCGGGTGGTGGAGGCGGTGGCTCGGCTGCTGCTTCCTCTTCCTTCTGCTTCAGACTGTTGATGCCTCGAATAACGAAGAACAGCGCCCAGGCAACGATCAGGAAGCTGACAACATTATTGATGAACAGGCCGTAATTGATGGTGGCGGCCCCGGCCTCTGCTGCCTCAATCCGGCTGGCGTAGGTTTGGCCGGACAGGTTGATATAGAGGTTGGAGAAATCAACGCCGCCAGTCAGCAACCCGATCAGCGGGTTGATAATGTCGGCCACGAAGGATTTCACAATCGTGGTGAAGGCGGCCCCGATAACAATGCCGACCCCCATATCAACAACATTGCCCTTCACGGCGAATTTTTTGAACTCGTCAAAGATAGTCATGGATGTCCTGAATTTAAGGAATGGTGGATGACGCCCGGCTTGATGCCGTGTCTGCTATTCAAACTCTGCTACTCTAACAATGCATCGGGCCGGTGTTTGTTCCACCAGCCCGATAAGAAGTCTCGAATATTCGTTTGAGCGTTATACCGCTTTTGCAAGCACCGGTTGTGCCGGCTTCTCGATCGTGCCGGTCACATGGGCGGTGACCATATCGGCGGTGGCCGCTGACAGGGTCCAGCCGAGGTGACCGTGGCCGGTATTATAGAATACCCGTGGTGAGTTGCCGGGGCCGACCTTGGGCAGCATGTTCGGCATCATCGGCCGCAGACCGGCCCATGGTACGCTCTGGCGGGTACTCATTTCCGGATGATGCTCACGGCACCAGTCGACCAGTGGCTTGATGCGATCTGCACGGATATTGCGGTTGAACCCATTGAATTCAGCCGTACCAGCCACACGGTAGCGGTCAACGCCCAAACGGCTGGTAACAATTTTCGCCCGGTCATCGAGCAGGCTGACCCATGGGGCTGCTTCCTGACTTTTCTCATCGAGCAGGTTTACGGTGATCGAATAGCCTTTGACCGGATAGACGTTCACCCGGTCGCCAACCTGTGCGGCGAGTGCACGGCTGCCGGTGCCAGCACAGATCACGATACCGTCGAAATCCTCACGGGCCACATCTTCACCAACGGTCTGATAGGCGATGGTCACGCCATTATCGCGGGCGCTGAGGCTGGTTACGCCGGTTTCGCCAAGGAAGCGGCCGCCGCGCAGCTGGAAGGCGGCGGCGAGGCCGTTGGTGTATTTGTGAATGTCGCCGGTGAAGTCAGTTTCAGTATAAAACCCACCATAGACATCGCTGGTGTTGAGCGCCGGTTCGATCGCTTTGACCTCGTCCGGGGTAATGGCCTTACGCTCCAATCCACCTTCGGCGAGCAGTTCGGAAACCCGCGCGGCAGCATCGAACTCTGCCTTGGATTTATAGAAGTGCAGGATGCCGCGATGCTCGAAATTGCAGTCGATATTGGCATCGCGGGCCATGTCGAGCAGCGAGGCACGGGCGGCCAGCGCCAGTTTCACCGTCTCGATGGTATTGCGGCGATAATTCGGGATGGCGGCGACGAACTCGGCCAGCCATGAATATTTGTGCCAGGAGGGCTTCAGGTTCAGCAGCAGCGGCGCATCGGCCTTGAACAGCCATTTCATGCCCTTGACCATGGTGCCCCATGAATTCCAGACCTCGGCATTCGAGGTCGAGAGCTGGCCACCATTGGCAAAGGAGGTCTCCATCCCGGCATAACGCTGACGCTCAATGACGGTGACGTCATAGCCCTGCTGTTGCAGGCGGAAGGCGGTGGTCATGCCGGTGATACCGGCACCGATCACGGCAATGCGCGGGGTGGTCGGCCCTGATCCTGTGACAGGGGCGGCAGATGACTTGGTGGATGAAACAGATTTGGTCGTATCAGCAGATAGGTCAGGCATGGCCAAACTCCGGTTACGTCTGCCGTGCCTGTTCCATATCCCATGGAGTGTGTGGCGTGGCGTGACGCGGGTTGATATCCATGCCCCTTCCGTCAAAAACCTGAGAGCTTCACCCCGTGCCCGGCTGTACCCGGTGCTTGGGGGCTTTCTCCTTCGGTGGCGATTGCATCGGCAATCACACTCTTCGGAATTTTAGGGTCTTATCACGGTCCTTTCGCCTGAGAGTTTCCGGGGCGGTTGCTCCTTCGGCCCTAACCGGTTGCCATGCGTGTTTGGCGACCATCTGGTCAGTTTCTCCCGTGATCCGACAAATTACCTTATCAGCATACTCCAGAACGTATGGTTAACTCTGAACCGTTATAATCTCTGTTGGGTTCTTGAATGACCCTAATATACAGCAAATTATTGCACTGCCAAAATCGTAAGTTTGTTTTACGAAATTTACAATCCGGCTCAATAAAGTGCGGATCAGATTTCCGTGGATGAACCGGTATGGGTTTACGCGGCAACCTTCAGGCTCTCGCGCCAGGCGGCGAGGGCGGCAATGTGGTCCGGGCCTACTTCACAGCAACCTCCGATCAGACGGGCACCGGCCTCGTACCAGCGCTGTGCCTGCTGGCAATAGGCGGCGGGATCAAGATCACGCCGGGCCTCGAGATTGGCAACGCCATCCCACAGGGTCCAGTCCTCGGGGATTTCTGTAAAGCCGTTGGCATAGGCACCGAAATGCCGGCCCCGGCGCTCATCGAGGCTGGCCAGTGCCGGCATGGCGGCGGTCATCGCTTCCGGGAAGCTGCAGTTGAACAGCATGGCCTCGACCGGCAGATCGCCGAGGGTCTGAACCGCGTCGATAATCCGCTCACCGCTGCGCAGGCGGGCGCTGTCATCATCGCGCAGGGTCCATGACACCCATGTTGCCTTGCCGCTCTCGGTGGCGGCTTCGGCGGCGGCTCGGCCTTCATCGGCGGTAGACATGGTCTCGCAGAGATAGAGGTCGACATATGGGGTCAGGTGGCCGACCATCTCCCGGTACAGCTCGACCATCTCCTCATAGGGCAGGGTTTCCTCCGGCCGATAGCTGCCGTTGAGTGGCGGAAGGGAACCGGCGACCAGCACCGGGCGGTCGGCCTCGCTCGCCGCCTGCTGGGCGAGTACGCCAGCCATGCGGTTCATCGGCTCGACCTGATCGCCGAGCTCCATTTCCCGCAACCGGTTGCCATTGGTGCTGTAGGTATTGGTAATCAGCAGGTCCGCGCCCGCCGTGACATAATCCCGGTGCACATCTAGCACCAGCGACGGATCATCAATCAGTGCCTGTGCCGACCACAGGGCGGATTTGTCGGAGACGCCACGCCGGATCAGCTCCTGCCCCATGCCGCCATCGATCAGCAGAAACGGTTGCTGGGTCAGGATCGTGTTCAGGTCGCTCATGCTCTGTTGCTCCGGTTGCTTGTTCTTGCGCGCGCTTGATGTTGCTGCATGGCATGTCGGTCGGCATCAGATCAAGGGGTGTTTATTTGCTTGCCGATTGATCCGGGCAGAATATGTGATGCAGTGTTCCGATTTCCTGCCAGCGACAGTCTTCATGCCTGATTTCAATAAATCCGTATCGTCCTGCCTTGCTGTAACCCTGTTGTTACTGCTGGCCATGCTGTCACGACCCGTCGCAGCACAGTCAGCTGCAGGGACGGCCTGTGGCGCACCGGATGCTGCCTGCATGGTCGATGACGGCAGCTATCAGGTGTTTCAACCATCGACACTGCCGGAGGATGGCAGCGCCATACCGATGCTGCTCAACTTCCACGGCTATCGCGGTACCGGCAACGGGGTTATCGGCAATCGCCAGTTGCGCGATATTGCCGAGCGTTATGGTCTGCTCCTGATCGCCCCCAATGGTCGGAACCGGACCTGGGCCCATAACGGTTCGCCGAGCCGGGCGCGTGACGAACTGGCCTTTATCGACAGCGTGGTGGCGGATGTCGAGGCACGCTGGCCGGTCGACCCGGCGCGTATCTATGTCGCCGGGTTCTCGCAGGGTGGCTCCATGGTCTGGGATCTGATCTGCAAGCGCCCGAATGCCTTTGCCGGTTTTGCCCCGATCTCCGGCGCGTTCTGGGAACCGTACCCGGAAAGCTGTGATCCCGCGGCGGGCCAGCGGCTGCCGATCATCCATTTCCACGGCACCGCTGACCGGGTGGTGCCCATGGCCGGTCGTCCGATCGGGCAGATGTTTCAGCAGGGCGATGTGGGCAAGAGCCTGTCAATCCTGCGCGCGACTCATCACTGCGCCGCGACACCGGTACGCAAGGAAACGGTCGAGAACATGGTCTGTGAACAGACACCACCCTGCGACAGCGGTGCGGTATTGCAGCTATGTCTTCATGGGGGAGGTCATATTCGCCCCCGCGGCTGGTTCGATCAGGCGGCGGAATTCTGGGGTTTGCTACCTGTTACAACGGGTGCCGGGGTTGAAGAACGGGCCGTCGAGCCCTAGGTAATGGTCAACAGACAAAATCTTTTTGTCATCGGGGGTTGGCTTCTGCCGCGCAACTTGCTAGACCATCGCTCCCGGTGATGACGTATACGTAACAGACGTATAAATAGCCGGTTTTGGCGCGGGGTGGAGCAGCCCGGTAGCTCGTCAGGCTCATAACCTGAAGGTCGTAGGTTCAAATCCTACTCCCGCAACCAAACATTAGGCCAGTAACTTCAATAAGTTACTGGCCTTTTTCTTTGCCTGATGATTTCTAAAAATTGGACCAAATTGCACTTTTGGACCAAATTTGGACCACTTAGAGATAAGAAAAGACAGTTCCAGCCAATAAGCCACAACAAGTTTAATCGGTGAATCGGCCCATATTGCCTGTCAGTAAACCCGCTACCGTAGCTGGCAACACCATACTAAAACATACAGATTCAGCAGAAGCATGCGACAAGACTTAATGCATTGTGTCAGTTAGGATTTCCCCATATTTGCCGCTACCAACCATAAGTAGCCATGATCACACCTAAAGAAAGGGTATGCTCATGGATGGTGAAAACATCCTAACTATCGACCAGCTTGTTGGTGCTTTTCCGGCATTTAGCGAGAAAACCATCCGCTGGTGGATATATAATGGCAAACGCAATGGCTTTGAGGCTTGCCTCATTCGTATCGGCGCACGGATATATATCGACCGTCTGCGCTTTATCGGATGGATCAAGAAGCACCAGCCAGTATCAGACGTGCCAACTCGTAATAATCAGTCCTCAGAGCCGGATGAGGGCTGATTATTATTAATTGGGGGGAGTATGGCCCGCACCGGTTCAATGTTGCCGGTGCGGTCTTTAATTTAAGCCTTTAGAAATGAAATGGGTTTTCTTTGTAAATAGGGTTCTGGTCCGCGTCTTTGAATAAAGGATCGTTCAGATAATTCAGCTTGCCTGCAACCACCACCTGCTGCCCCTGGAAGAATAATAGCTGGGTCTCTTTGTCCAGGCTCATCACTTCATTTGTCGTGAGGAGCGGACGAGCCCCAGAAGATAGCGTTCGGTTGCCATTCTTAATAGATAGCCCTTGTTCACTTGAATAACTGATGGACGGAATGGAGGTTTCCCCGCACATCATACTTACAAGCTGGGCTGTCTCAACGTCCGACACGCCAAAAAACTGTTTCACCGCACAGTTTGCGATAATGCTTTGGGCCTTGTCGCCATAAATGGTGGCAATCTGTTTTAAATCCTGGGCGAAGAGCCACAGGTTCACGCCGTAACCTGCCAGATAAGCAATTTCCTCTTCCACCACCCTCATACGGCCCATTGCTGGAAATTCATCAATCATGAACAGGACGGGCTGTTCAGGCTTTTTGCGCGTGCGCTTCATCTCTAAAGCCGCCATGCCCATGAAAAGGCGCACGAACGGCGCAAAGGTCCGCAGCCGCTCAGGCGGTAGGATAAGGTAAATCGAGAAAAGCTCTTCTTTGAGCTGTTTAAAGCTAAAGGTGGAGTCATGCGTATAGGCCACCAGCTTTTTGCTGTCCAAAAAGCTCAGGTGGCTGTCCAGTGTGCTTAATATGCCTTCGCGCACTTTATCGTCAGCCCGCCACATCACATTGGCGGCCCGTTCCACATTGGTGTCACCGCATTCGGCCATATCGCGCAAAGTTTCCAGAAATTCCGCCTCATTCTGGGTAAGCAGAATACGGATGAGCACCAGCATACGCTCCCGTTCAGGCTTTTGAGTGTGAATATATAGGATCAGGCCAGTGAGGAAATTGCGGGCAGCGTTTGACCAGAAATCATCTTTCCCGCGCTCATCGGGTACAAGAAGCTCCGCCATATAGCGGCAATCTTCCCACGGATCATCACTATCAACCAGCATATCAAACGGGTTCCAGCGGCTGCTGTTGAAAACGTCAAAGTCCTCATCCGCAAAAGGTGCAAACATATGGACGTTATGGCCCATTTTGCGCCGCCAGCTTGCGGTCACGGCATAGTTCTCGCCCTTAATGTCATTCACCACCACCGAGCCTGTATAAAACAACAGGTTCGGAATTACAGCCGAAACCCCTTTGCCTGAACGTGTCGGCGCGATGGTCAGAAGGTGGCCAGCTCGCTCAAATGTAATACCCGCTGATTTTTTCTGATATTGGGTCATTCCCAAAATCAGAAAGCCTAGATCATGGTCTTTGAGCCGCTTCTGAAATGTAGCAGGGGCCATGCCGAGGCCAGCATCAATAATCTGGGCTGGGGTCATGATATAGGCCGAGCCAAAGGTATGGGACATTGGTTTGCCCCAAGGCTTGGCCCCCTTGGCTACAGCTTCAGCCTGGCCGCGCTGATAGCCTTCCCTATATCCAGACCTCATGCTGTAAAATAGGTAAATGGCAAACCCGATACCACCGACCAATAGAAATACGAGTACGGCTGGTTCCATGACGTATCCCCTTTAGGTTATTTGGGGCGCTTGAAAACCAGCATACGATGGGTTTCCTGCGTTTGGGCTGGGGCAAGTGTGAAGCAGCCTGGCTTGATGTGCGTGGTATAGCTGTCCATCCCTACATATTCCCAACCTTCAGCAGCTTCCTGGTTGATAATATTCTCATAGGCTTTCACAGCCTGGTCGCGGTCCGTTTCTTTACGGACCACAATCCCAGTGGGCGCATTTACACAGCGATATTCATACCTTTCCATAGAATGTCCTTTCCTGAGCAGGGTATGTGAATGGGGTTAAGGATAATCCTCCCCACCATTTGGCGGGCGGCAACGCTTCAGTCGCCCTAAAGTCATTAAAAGGCCCTTCCAGGCCCCATGTTTTTTGAATGCTAGTTTTGAATAGGCTGAGCAGGAAGGCTCATAACGGCAACGGTCGCGGATGAGGTCAGGGGCAAGCTTTTGATAAGCCGTGACCAGTTGGATCAGCAGAGACGCTAACCAGTCGGTATGTTCAGAATGCCTCGTTTCCTCTTTCAATATGCCACCCTGCAATTTGAAGCGGCAATCGCACCGCTAAAATCATCGAGTCATGAGAATGAAATATACATAGATTGTTAAAGTTTGTATAATGCTAAAAATTTTGGAGGTTTGCCCCGTGCATATTTCACTCACGCCGAAACTGGAAAAAATGGTCCGTAACAAGGTTGATTCTGGCCTCTATAACAATGCCAGCGAGGTCATTCGTGCGGCCTTGAGACTGATGGCAGATGCGGACGAGGAGCATAAAGAGCGCCTAAAGGCTTTTCGAGATGCAGTGCAGGCTGGTGTGGAACAGGCAGACCGAGGCGAGTTTGCGGAAGGCTTCTCAATCGATAAACTTCAGCAGGGGCTGGATAAAAAATGAAAGCCAAAAACGCAGAAGAGTGGTCGGATCAAGATATAGAAGCTGAAATTTCCAGAATCCAATCCATCATAAAGGAATGGGCGATATCCAAAGATATATGGTTTGATTGTGGCTTTAAGTCATATCTTGAGCATGTTAATGGCGAACCCAGCTCCCCCCCCTGTTGTTACCATGATTTGGGCAGAAGGTGATTTTCGGCGGATTGTTTTTGATGACCTGGATATGGAATTTTATGACTTGCTGGAAAGCCATGGATATTTTTTAGAAAACATTGATGGAGTAACTGCAGCAATATATCCGAATGATGAAGTCGTATCGAAAAAATTTGAGGACTATTTCCATTGGCAATGGGTGTGCAGTCTTGTAACCGAAGATACCTCAGATGTTTATGATGAGCTTTATTCTCATTTTGTAAATAACCCAGATGATTTGCATAAGCTGCATTGGCGCGAATTTGAAATTTTGCTGTTTAGAATTTTTCAAAACCATGGATATAGAGCAATTCTTGGACCGGGGCGAGGTGACGAAGGTGTTGATATACATTTATGGCAAGAAGATCCATTAGGGGATGTGCTTACAGTTGTTCAGGCCAAAAAATATGCACCTCATAGACAGATAGGCCAACCGGATGTAGCTGCGTTATATGGTGTTGCTAACGTTGAAAACGCAAGTAAGGCTCTCTTTGTAACCACTTCAGATTATGCGCCAGTTGCGAAAAGGTTTGCTGCTAGGACATCTGGAGTATTAGAACTTGCAGAAAAGGAAGTTATTGTTGACTGGTGCGGTAAGGCAACGAATGGCATCATTGCGGACAAATCATCTCTTTTATCCCCTCAAAGGGTGGGGGCGTTAATCGCACAGCTTTCTAGAAATCCAAATAGTCGCATTGTTCATGCTTCTTGGGGGTATAATATGACCCATAACTGTTTTGCGGTTGTTGTGAAAGAGAGCAAACATGCAGCTCTTTTGATGGGGCTCAGAAATCAAACCATTTCAGATGATGGTTTTGGTCAGATAGGCACAGAGGCACCTATTCTTGATCCACACTTGAGTGAGTACCTTTTAAATTCCGAGAACGTTTGGCGCGCTAAACGTAGCGAAGATAATGGACGAATTTCTTATTGGGATGGTCGTCAGATCTATACGGAATGGAATGGTCAGCCAATGAGTTTTAACTATATGGACTAAAAATATCTGGTGGCATTTTTGCTCGTCCGGTCACCTGTCAGCTACTTTTCCCAAGTCATTCCTGACGGTGTTGCACCGTGATAGTCAGTATTGTGGCTTGCTGTGTGTTATTGCCTCTTGCTGTTTTTGTATGCGTATTATAGAGTGTCATTGTCGTTTATAGTATTGGAATTATTGATATATTCCATAAAAGGCAGAGGTGCTTGGCAGCTCAGGCTGACTGCAAGATGTATTTTCGCACACGAAAACTCTTCACCCTGAATGGTTTTGAGTTTCCTTGCGAAAAGGCCCTTTAGCATTCGACCACACCTTTGGTGGGTCTCAAGCTAGGCTCATCTTGTGCTTGGCAGCAGGCTAAAGTGGTCATGCCAGCGCTTCGCTGAACGGCATGGGAGAATGATCATGGCGCGTCCTAAAAAGGCTCCTGAAGACCAGCGTAACCGTGTGCTGAGTGTAAGGCTCACGGCAGAGGAATATGCGCGTGTGGAAGATATGGCCCGCGCCACTGGTATGCTGTCAGGTCCCTATGCCCGTGCCACCATTCTGGGCAAGCGCCCCAGGTCCAAACCCGTCACCAACCTTGTTTTTGAAAAGCTCATTTATGAGCTGCAATCCATTGCCACGAATTTTCGCCAGCTTGCCGATGCCACCGGAAATGAAGGCTATATCAAATGGGCGCGGTATATTGGAGGCCAGTTGGTGGAAAAGTTAATTGGCCGCACCGACTTAACCGAGGTCATGGAAGCCCAGCTTGAACCTCTTAACGGCGCAGGCCATGCCATCAACGGCTTGGCACGAAAAGCCAATAGCGGGTCGGATATCGAAGCCGAAGAACGAGCTTTCGCCATACAGTCTATCAAGCTGGCCCTAAAGCCGCTGGAAGATGCCTTATCGGGTGGCAAGGGGTAAGGGCTGATCTATGCGTTTCAAAATCCCAGCCAAACAACCTTCAAGTTTTAAAGCATCCGCGCTTTATCTGGCTGGGCGCACCAAGGGGCAGTCCCCAGACCGCGTTGACTGGATGGATGTCCGCAATCTGGAAACCAGAGACCCCGTTGCCGCCGCCACCATAATGGAGGCAACCGCAGCCCAAAACTTGCGCTGTAAAAAGCCCACCTATCATTTTGTTTTGTCTTTTGACCCGAAGGACGCAAGGAGTGGCAAAGTCCCGTCAGAAGTGATGCGGGAAGTTGCAGGTGAGGCGATAGAGCGCATGGGCCTCAACGAACATCAAATGATGATCTATGCCCATAAAGATACCAAGCATCCCCATATGCATTTTCTGATTAATCGTGTGCATCCGCAAACCGGAAAGGCGTTTGACCGTCATAATGATGGGCGCAAACTGACCGAGCTATGCCGAGATATTGCCCGTGAGCGCGGCCTTAATATCCCGCTGGAAAAAGAACGTATCCGCGATAAGGAGCGGGTGGATGATTTTGACCTTGTGGAAGCCCTGAAACAAGAACCACTTGGCCATGTACCAGAAGGGGAGTATTGGCAGGCGAAGCGGGACGACCGTGCCCCGCAAATCGCAATGGATAAGGCTCAAGTGAAAGCTCTGCGTGAGAAGGTTCAGGGCCATTTCTATAACGCCAAAGACTGGGACGACCTAACCGCCCGCCTTGGTGCACAAGGCGTGTTTCTGGAACGCAAGGGGCAAGGACTGGTGCTGACGACCAGCGACCGCTACACCAAACTTTCACAAATGGGGAAAGGGGTGCGGCTAAACGAGCTTGAAGATCGCTTTGGCCAGCGTTTTGATGCCTATATGGCCGCTCGTATGAAAGAGCTGGCACGAGGGGAAGCGCCAGAAGCAAACATCCCAGGCTATGAAGCCATGACACCGGCTGAGCGAAAACGGGCAGAGCGTGTTTATGAAGCGCAAAAGGCAGTGGACCAGAAACGTGGTGACCCTGTGCGGGAGCTTGAAGCCGCCTACTGGGACTATCGATATTGGTCAGGGGTTGAAGCTGTTTACCGCGCCGGTGAACGCCGCCTAACGCGACTGGAACGTGAAAAGGCATGGCTTCAGAAAGTTGAGCCTGATTATGAAAGCCGCGCCAATAAAGCACAGCAAGGCTTCACCGAAAGCCTGGTGGCCATATTCCGTGAACCTGAAAAAGCCAGAGAACGCTGGCAGAAGCTGGAAGCCAGCTATGGCATTAAAGATGCCGAGCGCATGATAAAAGAAAACCCAGCCCTGCTAGGGCGCATGAAGGGGCGCAGTTTACTGGGTAAGGAAAACCATGAGCGTAAAAAGGCCAAACGGGCCTTTCGTTATCTGGACCAAAAGCGCCAGCGTTGGCGCGAGCAGCAGCTTAAACTGGGCCACCATAGAGATAGGATTGAAGCCAACCGCCGCGCCCTAAATATTGCGCTCAATGATTTTGAGATGATGAAGCTCAGAACCGATGTACCGTTTGAGCTAAAAGCCATCATTCGCGATAAAGTCATTCGCAGGCAAAAGGCCCTGTCCCGCGTGACGGAAAAGGCCATCTTGGAAAGTCGTCTTGCGGAAGACAGAAAACTCGACCTACTCCGCGCCCGCGACCGCTACATGAAACGCCGCTGCGAGCTGGAGCGAAGTCGGGATCGAGGTTTCCATGATCGCTAGCTTGATTGTGTCGTAGAGCGTTTCTTGAGCTTCCACTCCCGCCAATCGAAATAACGGATTTTGCGGGCGCGGATGGCGGGCAGGCCTTGCACGAACAATAGTTGTTTCTTGGCTGGCATGGTGAGTATCTCGCCCGTGGTCATTAAGGGACGTGCGCCTTCAAAAGCGCCTGAATGAAAGGCTCCAGAAATCAGCTTAAACGGCAGTGGTGAGGTTTGTCCCTGCGACTGCATCCGCACGGTGGCTGTCCCCAGCATATCTGATAACAGCTTGGCCGTGTCTGGGTCTTGCACGTTAAAGGCTTGGCGCACAGCGCAGTTGGCAATCATTGACCGGGCTTTGGGGTAGGTTTTCTGAAGCTGGTCCAGGTCCTGCACAAAAAGCCATAGCTTTGCGCCGTAGCCTGCCAGATAGCCAATGCCTTCTTCAATCGGGCGCATATAGCCAAGGGCTGGCAGCTCATCCAGCAGGAACAAAACAGGGTGTTTGGGTTTTGTCGCATTGCGGGTCATGGCCACGGTGGCAAGCCCCGTCATCATCCGCAGGAAAGGTCGATACGCTTCCAGATATTCGGGTGGCACGATGATGAACACCGAGGCCACTTCATCTTTCAGGCTTTCAAAACTGAAGGATGATATTTCCGTGGCTGAACGCAGTTCAGGGCTTTCAAACAGTTCCGTTGCCCCTTGCGCGGTTGAAATCACCGCTGAGCGTTCTTTAGGCTCTTTCTGGCTAAAGCCACGAGCAATGCGCGAGACGTTTTCCTGTTTACTGGCTGCCATTTTGGCAAGCAGCAGTTCAAACTCTTCCGCGTCCTGCATGAGAAAGTCGCGCAGGGTCCCAAGGTTTTGGCTGAAAATATCCCAGTCATGGCGGATGTATAACAAAAGACCGGTAATCAGGGTGCGGGCTTCCCGTTCCCAGTGGTTCGCTTGCGAATGTTCAGGCACCACCAGCATTTCAGCTACTAACCGTGCATCATCCACCTCATAAGGGGTGTCAATGCGAATGAAATCGAGCGGATTGTAGGTGGCCGACTTGCCTTTCGTCCCACCTAGCGGGGCCAGCTCATAAACAGGGCCAAGGCTTTCACGGTAGGCGCGAGTGATAGCGCTGTTTTCGCCTTTAATATCCGTCACCGCAACAGAGCCAGGGTAATCCAGAAGGTTCGGGATCACACAGCCCACGCCTTTACCGCTGCGCGTTGGGGCAAAGGTCAGCAAGTGGCCGTCACCTGAGTAACGCAGCATACGACCACTCTTGCGACCCAAGATCAGGCCATTCCGGCGTAATAGTTTGCCTTTGCGCGCGTCAGCAAGGCTTGCGAAGCGGGCAGAGCCATGCGTGACGGGGCGTTCAAACTGCGTGGCGGCATATTTGGCTAACACGCCTGCAATACCCAAAACCAAGGCAAAAATAGCCCCAAGCCAGATAGGCGGGGCAAATAGCAAGTAGCCAGTTAGGGCGGCAAAGAGCGGTAAAACCTTCCAGATCAGGCGCAACAGGCCATGAACGGTCAGGATAAGTGTACGAAGGGAACGCATGATTGAAGCCTCCAGATTGTTGCATCTATGGGCTTCTGAAGGCGGTACAAAACCAGAAAACAGTACGGCAAAGGCCAGACTGACTGGTTACTGTAAATTATGGCTATGATGGTCTTTCCACCATAAGAAGCAAGAAAACCATCTCAAGCCTATCCAAGTCTAGTGTCACGGATATACACTTTTTACTCATTCCCCCGCTTTGAGTGATCCGCATAGTTAGCGGGTGCTGGTGCGTTCACAACCGACCTTCCGCGCCATGGCCTTTTGAGGCCCCGTGAAGGCAATTGTGCCCGCCCCATAAATACACCCGCTGTTCCTTCTGCGTCAAAGCAAAGGAGGAACATCATGACAAACATCTATCACGCAACACCTTACGACATTTCAGCAACCGGCTTCTATTTCAGCACCTATGATGAATACGCTGAGAAAGCTTCCAGCCATCGCAACGAGCATGACGATCCTGTTGAGGAATATGAAATCCAATTCATTGACGGTGACAATTCGCGCCTTTTCAAAGCCGTTGGCGTTAATCAAGCCAACCTGAAAACCTGGTTCGATAAGTTCGAAGACCTTGACGGCGATGACGTAATCAAAGCCATCTATCTGGCTGAAGACCTTGGCTACCGTCTTGAAGACGCGCTTGACCGTCTGGAAGACGTGCACCTTTTTGAAGGCACAGCTATCGAATATGCTGAAAGCTATATCGAAGATACCGGCCTTTTGAACGAAATGCCTGAAAACCTGCGTTTCTACTTCGATACAGAGGCTTTTGCCCGCGATCTGCTTCTTGGCGGTGACATTGCTGAGCTTGAAGTTGACCGCACCCAATACATTGTTCAGGCCTGTTTTTAGGCTTGAATTTTCACCTGATGAATAAAAAAAGAGCCCCACCATTAAGGCAGGGCTCTCGTCCTGAAATAGGACTTACGTTTTAAGCAGCGTCGCCAGGAGCGGCCAGGCGCTGGCCTTCAAGCCATTTGTTGAAGGCGTTTTTATCAATGTAAACCCGCCCACCGATTTTAATCAGGACGGCATCAAAACCATTGCTGTTTGCATGGTATATCCACCACCTGATTGTGCTTTCAGTCACAAATGGCGCTTCTTTCGCCAACTGCTTTACGGTCCGAAGGTCTGTGTATTCGACCAATATTTTCTCCATCTGGGTATAGAAAAAAAGCAGAAAAGAAAAAACGGACGCACGTAATATAGCCGTTTTCGCCGGAAACGGCAATTCGGGGGAGGTGCTAGGGAAAAGTTTTAGCTTGTAGTTCTCAAATTACTCCCTATAATTAAAAGGTTATGAGATACATTGCTTCGACATTAATGGTGTTTATGATTTTCACGTCATTTATGACGTGTGAAATGCTGTTTTGTCCGATGCAGGCTCACGCGGCGTCATCGTCAGAAGTGTCTACTAAAGACCTTCCCCCGTGCCACCAAGATGGCCAGGATGATGCAGAATGCAACTTGATGACAAACATCGACTGTGTGGGAATTGATTTATTTCCTGCAGATGATGGCATTAGCCTAGATCATAACTCTGACCATTCAACTATAGACTTGGCATGGGCTGATTTAGCAAACCCCTATGTATACGAACCTGGAAATATTCAAGATATTCGTGGCCCACCCTTTAATGCCCCACGCATTAACTCCCAGCTTACTTATCTGACGACACAACGTATTCGTATCTGACTTTGATCTCTAATTTAGCCTGCAACAGTGTTGTTGCAGGCTCTAAGTGCATGTTTATTCGCACAATAAAGGAGATCATAAAATGCGAAAAGCACAATACGGCGCTGTTGTTTTTACGATTGTCACATCATTATTTGGGGGCACGTCAGCAGTTCAAGCCGATACTTTTGAAGACTATATCGAGCGGCTTGGCCAACACCCACAGGTTTTGGGTGTGCTGGCTGAGACGGAGGCGTTAAAACATCAAGCAAAAGGTGAATTGGGCCTGCCTGATCCTACGTTGTTTATCGGGGTGGACAATGTCCCCATTTCTGACCCGGCCTTTGACAGGTTTCTACCGTCATCTAAGGTTATTGGATTTACCCAGAAAATCCCTAATCCGGCTATAAGAAAAGCAAAATCTGCACGATTTACACAGATGTCGGCAAAAAGCAGGCTAATGGCTGAATATACGAATGCTCGCTTGCGCTTTATGTTGATTGCCAAGTTGGCAGAATATAAAAGTGTAAAAACGCAGATTGATCTTCTTCATCAGCAACTTGGTTATTATCAGGAGCTTGAAAACACCTTTAAAGGACAGATTGAATCTGGCCGCTCTGTTTACCAGCGCTTTTCCGAGGTGGATGTTGAGCGTGCGGAGGCTGAGCGTAAACTGAATGATTTAGAAGCAAAGCTTGTTTCAATTGAAGCCGAGTTTGTGAGACTGGTTGAGGAAGTGCCTGCAATCGAAGTCCCTATAGTGCCTGTACTTTCTTGGCATCAAGACCCTCTAGCACTTTACCCAATAGCCATTGCTGCTGAGGATATAAATATTGCTGAAAAAGGGGTTGATATTGCCAATGCCGACTTTCTGCCAAACTTTGGGTTGTCAGCTACCTATAAGCAACGTGAGTCAAGCACTGTCGGCGCTTTTGCTGGCGATGACTGGTTTTCAGTCCAGCTGCAGATGAGCATCCCTCTTTGGGCTCATAGTAGCCAGTACCCCCGCTTGAAAGCGGCTAAAGAACGTAAACGAAGTGCAAGCTTGAATTTTGAGGACATGCGCCGTGCGTGGCTTCGTGAGATGATTTCAATCCAAAACAATCGTGATGCAGCTGCCAAAAATGTCGAGGTTCTCAAGAGCAAAGGCACTGCTATGGAAGAAAAGATTGAAGCTGCCCAGCGAAACTATGAGGCGGGCACTGAAAATCTTGATGCGGTGCTTTTAGCGAAGATTGATCATCTGAATATTCTGGCGCAGTTGGCTGTTTCACAAGAGGCTCTTGTGCGCCGTTCTGCGGAGTTCAATTCAAATTTAATGGATAGTTATGAGGAGGTATCAGAATGAGATATCTGATCCCTATATTGTTTTTAGTTTTTAATTTTATGGCATTCCCTGCCGTTGCGCAGGCAGAAAAATATACCTGCCCTATGCACCCGCATTATGTGGCAGATCGCCCAGGCACGTGCCCGATCTGTGGAATGGACCTTGTCGCGCTTGAGACTGATGAAAAAGCGGACAATCGTGCGTCTGATAAGATGGATAAAGGCCAAAGCCCTACACGGACAGTTGTTACCATTGACCCTGAAACAATCCAGAATACTGGTGTGCGTTCTGAAAATGCGCAGATGGCCAGTTTTGGAACATTGGTTCGGAGTTATGGTGATGTGGCTGAAAATGTGCGTTTGCAATTTGATATTTCTGCGCGTGTTGAAGGTTGGGTTGAGGAGCTAAAAACCCAAGCTGTGGGCGATAATGTGAAAAAGGGTGATATGCTCTTCAAGCTCTACAGTCCGGCACTCATTTCTGCGCAACAGGATTATGTAAGCGCATTGCAAACAGGGATTTCTGGTCGGATTGACTCTGCCTTTAAACGCCTTGTTTCGCTTGGAATGCAGAAACGAGCGGTTGAGGAAGTTCGAGCCATCCGCAAGCCGTTTAACAGTGTGCCTTACTATGCTGAAGTTGATGGGTTGATCAGTGCCATTAATGTTCGAGAAGGTAGTTTTGCCAAACCTGGTATGAACCTTATGACACTTCAGAATTATGACTCGGTTTGGGTCGATGTAAGTGTTGCTGAGCAAGATATACCATTCATAACCAAGCAAACAATTGCCAAGGTGTCGTTACCTGCTTTGGGAATTACAGATCAAGCTGCTTCTATCGATTATATATACCCCACCATTGATAGGGGGACACGCACTGGGCGTATTCGTCTGGTCCTCCAGAATGCTGATGGAAAATTGTTACCGGGAGCTTATGCCGATGTTGAATTTGAAACAGGCGTGAAGCGCAGATTATCTATCCCAAGTGATGCAATTCTCAAAAGCAAAGACGGTGACTTTGTTGTGGTCGCTTTGGGTCAGGGGCGTTTCGAGCCTCGCCGTATTCTTTCTGGCCTAAAATACAAGGGCCGGACAGAAGTTCTGGAAGGCCTGTCTGAAGGGGATGAGATTGTTGTTAGTGGCCAATTCCTGATTGATTCAGAAAGTGCCCTTCGAGAGTCATTCCGTAAGATGGAGCGTATGCAGATGCCGCTCTCATTATTGGAAGTCAGCAGTGATCAACTGGCCATGATTGACCATTTGGTTGATGCAGCAGTTTACATTCAGCAAGAACTTGTTTCTGACCGCACACCGCGCACAAATATGATTATGCCAGCAATAACGCTGGGTGATCATTTGATGCCGGTATTTAGAGGTACCAAGCTGCAATTTGTTTTGCAGGATGCAGAGGCGGCCCTCAAGAAAGCACAAAACAATGTAACGGATAAAGAATGGCAGCAAACACTTAATGCGTTGGTGGTTGCTCTTAAGCCATGGCTGTTAGGTGGCAAGCCAAACCACTATGAAAGTAAAGGTTTAAAGCTCTATATGGCACATGGCCTAGAGCGTTACTGGCTGCAATTGGAAGATGAAGCCATGAACCCATATGGCGCTGGTCATCCAATGCAGATCGAATGGCCTGATAAAGTTGAAGCTGTAGCCCCTAAAATGAATGAAATGCCACAAGGGGGTGCTCATGCAAACCACTAATAAAGATAACCATTTATCTCACGACCCGACCAAATCATTCGTTGCAAAGGTGATCGATTGGTCAGTTCACAACCAATTATTGGTTGGCATGATGATGCTGGCATTACTTGTCGCGGGTGTTCTTTCTGTGCAGAAAACGCCGCTTGATGCTATCCCGGATATGTCCGACACACAGGTTATTATTCGCACTGATTTTGCTGGGCAATCTCCGCAAATTGTCGAAGACCTTGTCACATACCCTTTATCAACCACGATGCTTGGACTGCCCAAAACAAAAAACGTTCGCGGCTATTCAATGTTTGGTACATCGTTTGTCTATATTATTTTTGAAGACGGTATTGATCAATATTGGGCGCGAAGTCGGGTAGTTGAGGCCTTATCTAAAATTCAAGGTGATCTGCCTGCGAGTGTGCAGCCTCAAATCGGCCCTGATGCCACGGGTGTTGGCTGGGTTTATCAATATGCCTTGATTGATAAAAGCGGCAAATATGACTTGTCGCAACTTCGCAGCCTTCAAGACTGGTTCTTAAAATTCGAACTTGCCACAGTGTCAGGTGTCTCGGAAGTGGCATCGGTTGGCGGGTTTGTTAAAGAATATCAGGTTCTGATTGATCCTAACCGCCTGAGGGCATTTGACATCCCTTTAAAACGCCTAATGGAAGCGGTCAGAAATGCCAGTATGGATGCTGGTGGGCGCGTCATTGAAAAGGCTGAGATGGAGCTGATGATCCGTTCAAAGGGGTATGTGACCAATCTAAAAGAGCTCCAAAAAATAGTTCTCTATGCCAATGATGGTACACCTGTAAAGCTTGAAGATGTGGCTCGTGTTATTGAAGGGCCAGAGCTGCGCCGGGGCGTGACTGAACTGAACGGCGAAGGTGAAGTTGTCGCCGGTGTTGTTGTGATGCGTGCGGGTGAAAATGCCCTAAACGTTATTAAGGGCGTGAAAGAAAAGCTAGAAGAGCTTCAACATGGCTTGCCTGAAGGTGTAGAGATTGTACCGGTATATGACCGAGCTCCTCTAATTGAAGGGGCCATTGAATATCTGGCCCATAAGCTTTTGGAAGAGGGGATTGTTGTTGCCCTCGTTTCACTGATATTCCTGTTGCACGCAAGGTCAGCTTTTGTTGCCATTGTCACGCTGCCACTGGCAATTCTTGCAGCCTTCATAGTTATGTCGGCACAAGGCATTACGGCAAACATCATGTCTTTGGGTGGGATTGCTATTGCGATTGGCGCAATGGTCGATGCTTCCATTGTTATGGTGGAGAATGCGCACAGAAAGTTATCAGAACTCCCAAAAACTGCAACGCGGGCTGATAAGAATGCAGCAATTCTTTTGGCAACAAAAGAGGTTGGTCCAGGGCTGTTCTTTTCTCTGTTGATTATAACCGTGTCGTTCCTGCCAGTATTCGCGTTAACTGGTCAGTCTTACCGGTTATTCTCGCCGTTAGCTTACACAAAAACCTACGCCATGGCTTTTGCGTCAATACTGTCGGTGACGGTGGTACCTGTTCTGATGTTGTGGCTGATACGGGGTAAAATTCGTAAGGAGGAAGAAAACCCTATTAACCGCTGGTTTATCCATATCTATGAACCAATCCTGAAAAGTGCGCTGAAGTGGAAGTGGCGAACCATCATCATTGCCGGTGCCTTACTGGTTTCGATGGCTTTGCCGCTGGCTAAAACAGGCTCAGAATTTATGCCTGCCCTTTATGAAGGGGAGCTGCTTTACATGCCAACTACTTTGCCTGGTGTTTCAATTACTAAGGCAAAGGAAGTGCTTCAGCAGACCAACAGAATGATCCGTCAGGTTCCTGAGGTGCATCATGTCTTTGGTAAAGTTGGCCGCGCAGATACAGCGACCGACCCGGCACCTATTTCAATGATTGAGACCTGGATACGCCTTAAGCCAAGAGATGAATGGCGAAAAGGTATGGATGTTGAGGCCCTGATTAAAGACCTTAACAAACGTGTTAAGTTGCCGGGGGTTGTTAACTCATGGGGGTACCCGATTAAAATCCGTATGGACATGATTTCTACAGGTATCCGCACGCCTATAGGTATTAAAATTGCGGGTGACAACTTGGAAACGATTGGTCGTGTAGCTGTTGATATTGAGGCCGCTATCAAAGATGTGCCAGGAACCAGATCAGCGTTTGCTGACCGGGTGACGGGTGGTAAATACCTTGAAGTCACGCCTGATCGGGATGAACTAGCACGACGCAATATTGACCTTGGAGTTTTCCAGAATATTATCGGGACGGCTCTAGGCGGTATGAAAATGGCAGAGTCTATTCAAGGGCGAGAGCGCTACAACATCATGTTGCGTTATGACCGTCCCTTCCGGGAAGAGCCTAGCGATTTGCAGGATATTTTAATCCCGACACCTCAGGGCCAGCATATTCCTCTTGGTGAGTTAGCAAAGATTGAATTTGTTGAAGGCCCACCAATGATCAAAAGCGAGAACGCACGCCTAACAGGGTGGGTGTTTGTCGATATTGAAGGTCGTGACATTGGCTCATACGTTAAAGAAGCGCAGGAAATTGTAAATTCAAAAATTGATCTGCCTTCTGGTTATGCACTCATCTGGTCTGGTCAGTTTGAGCAAATGCTAGAAGCAAAGAGCAGAATGCAAATTGCAGTGCCTGCTGCCATCTTTATCATTTTCACTTTATTGATGGTGCACTTTGGTCGGCTTGATAGAACGCTTATGATTATGCTGTCATTACCATTTGGTTTGATTGGCGGTGTATGGGCTCTTTATCTGGCTGGATACAACTTTTCGGTTGCTGTTGGTGTGGGTTTCATTGCTTTAGCGGGTATTGCAGTAGAAACCGCTGTTGTCATGTTGATCTATATTGACCAACAAGTGCGTGAGCACCCACCCAAATCACTTTCTGACTTGCTTGAAGACGTTATCCACGGGGCAGTTCTGCGCGTGAGACCTAAGCTTATGACGGTGTGCACAACAATGGTTGGCCTCGCGCCAATATTTGTGACCGAAGGGCTTGGTTCTGATGTTATGCGCCGAATTGCTTTGCCAATGATAGGCGGTATGACCACTACAACAATTCTGACTCTGATTGTTATTCCCGTTGTTTATTACATCTGGGAAGGCCGCAGATTCAGTTTAAACCAAAGTAAAAATGAAGGAGAAAGCAACCATGAAAATGCTTAAAAATACACTGATGTTAACAGCTGTAACACTTATGGGCGCGGCTTTTATTGCGCCTGCTTATGCTGGACATGATCACGGGCAAGATAAAGTTCAAATGAAGCAAGGCCACATGGAAGCCATAGGGGAAGGTGTTGTCCACTCTATTGATTTAGATGCGCGGGTTATCAACTTATCGCATGGGCCAATCCCTGAACTGAAGTGGCCAGCAATGAAAATGGACCTTGAGGTCGCCCGCAGTGTGAACCTCACTGAGCTACAACCCGGCCAAAACATCAAGTTCCACATCAAGTTGGGTGAAGACAAGCGATACCGTATCACAAAAGTAATGGTGGCGGGCGCGGAGAATCATTCAATGCGCAAACAAATGAACCATGGTGACGCTCATGAGCAGGGCCATGACAATCATAAACATTAAAATATTAAAGAGGGAGAATAATCATGGGTATAGAAATCATACCGAACTGGCACCCTATTTTTGTACACTTTTCAGTAGCGTTGCTCAGTGTCTCAGGGTTGATATTTCTGGCATCAACCTTGCTAAAAAAAGAGCAGTTATTTGTTGTCGCCCGCTGGAATTTATGGCTGGGGGTGGCAATAACACTTGGCACCGTTGCGGCAGGTTTCTATGCCTATAATACAGTAGCTCATGACGGCCCATCACATGCCGCGATGACAGATCACAGAAATTGGGCGTTAGTTACGGCCAGCCTATTTGTCTTATTGGCAGTTTGGTCGTTAGCTAAACACCGAACTGCTGATAAAGCATCCTCTCTATTTATTGCCTGTATTCTAATTGCCACCGGCTTATTGGCTGTTACAGGTTTCAAGGGTGGCGAGGCTGTTTATCGCCATGGCCTTGGCGTAATGCGAATGCCTGAAGTAAGCGGTGACGGCGGGCATGGTAGCCACTCTCATGGTGAAGGCGAAGAACATGGCGCAACCCATAATGAGCATCAAAAAGAAGCACCGCACGAGCATAAAGATAATCATTTGGATGGAAGCCATGGAGACCATGAACATTAAGTCTTGACCTTAGAGTATACTCTAAGGTGCATGCTTGTATTTGAAAGGACAAAATGAATGTCTGAGATGAAGATTGGACAATTAGCAAAGGCAAGTGGCGTTAAGACGGACACTGTGCGTTATTACGAAACACTTAAGCTTATAGAACCGGCTGGCCGGACCAGATCCGGCTACAGAGTTTATGACGAGGCGGCTGTTGACAGAATTACTTTTATCCGCCGCTCCAAGTCTTTGGGCTTCAAACTTTCTGAAATCACTTCTTTGCTTGAATTGCAAACATCTCAGACAGCGTCCTGCGAAGATATGCTTCTCCGGACAAAGGCTAAAATCAAAGAAGCTGAAGAGAATATTCAGTATCTGAAGCGCATGAGAAATGCACTTGAAAGCCTTGCAGCAGACTGCCCCGGCGGCGCACAACCACTGACCGAATGCCCCATTCTTGATTATTTGGCGGCCAGCACCATAGAAATGAACAATAAATAAAGGTACGAAAATTGAATCATACAGCCCACAACCGCTCAGCAACATATGAAAAAAATAGTCTAAGCCTAACGGGTGCCGTTTCTATGGGAACGGGCGTTATGATTGGTGCGGGTATCTTTGCCTTAACTGGGCAGGTGGCAGAACTTGCACGAGAATGGTTTCCGTTGGCTTTTCTCGTTGCTGCTATCGTGGTTGGGTTTAGTGCCTACTCTTACATCAAGATGGCAAATGCTTACCCCTCTGCTGGGGGGATTGCCATGTTTCTTGAAAAAGCCTATGGCCGAGGGACTGTTACAGCTGCATGTGCTTTGTTGATGTATCTGTCAATGGTAATCAACGAAAGCTTGGTCGCACGAACATTTGCGACATACACGCTGCAACTTTTTGATGTAGGTTCAAGAACATGGCTGGTACCTGTTCTGGGTGTTAGCGTTTTGTTTTTTGCATTTTTGGTTAATATATTAGGTAATAAATTTATCCAAACATTTTCTTTTTTCATGGCTTTTATCAAAATTGGCGGGCTGGTATTGCTTGCCATGGGCGGATTATACGCCAGTGGTCTTAGCTTTGAAAGCATCTCTGTTCAACCACAAGATACAACATTCACAGGCTTTTTAGGAGCAGTAGCCCTAGGTATTCTGGCCTATAAGGGCTTTACCACTATTACCAACAGCGGCGGCGAAATACAGGAGCCACATAAAAATGTAGGTCGCGCCATTATGATCTCAATCGCTATCTGCATTGCGGTTTATCTATTGGTTGCTTTTGCTGTCGGAGGTAACTTGACGATTGATCAAATCGTTCAGGCAAAAGACTATGCATTGGCAGAAGCTGCACGTCCGGCTTTTGGTGAAAGCGGGCTCTGGATTGCGGTTGGGTTTGCCATTGTTGCAACAGTGTCAGGCGTTATCGCAAGTGTATTTGCTGTCTCGCGAATGCTGGCCATGCTGACTGACATGAAACTGGTGCCGCATAGTCACTTTGGTATGTCAGGTGACGTTCAGAAACATACTTTGGTCTACACAATTGTTTTCGCAATGATATTGACTGTTTTCTTTGATCTTGGGCGTATCGCTTCTCTGGGGGCCATTTTTTACATTGTGATGGATATGGTTATCCACTGGGGTGTTCTAAAGCACTTACGCAAAGAGGTGCAGGCAAATGCCTTTATATTGGTTACAGCTATCATACTCGACGCTGTTGTGCTGGGCGCGTTGCTTTGGATTAAAGCACAAAGCGATATGATGGTCATTTACGCTGCAATTGTTGGCATGATTGCTGTCTTTGCAGGCGAGCGTTGGTTTTTGAACGGTAAAAATAATTCATAAAGGACATAGGGCAATGAATAATAAAGATAACAACACGCGTTCACACAACCATTCTTGCTGTATGCATGAAGAGCACCATAAGCACCATCATACAAGCAAGGGTGCACCTCAAAAAGGCGGGAAATATGATAAAGTACCAGAGGGCTACACTGGAACGGTTTATACATGTCCTATGCACCCAGAAGTCCGTTCACCTGGACCTGGGTCTTGCCCTTTGTGCGGAATGGGGCTTGAACCTGAAACTGTAACAGCAGTTGATGAGGGACCTAATCCGGAACTTGTTGATTTTAATAAGCGCTTTTGGGTGGGCGTACTGTTGACCGTTCCATTGCTTGTACTATCAATGTCGCCCATTTTTGGCTTCTACCAAATTCGGGATTTTCTTGGTGAACGCACAGCTCTTTGGCTGGAACTCATTCTCGGAACGCCAGTGACCCTTTGGTCTGGCTGGCCTTTCTTTGTGCGAGGGGTGAACTCTTTACGTTCAATGAACTTGAATATGTTCAGCCTGATTGCGATGGGGACGGGTGCTGCCTACCTTTTCAGTGTTACGGCTGTTCTGGTGCCAGAAATATTCCCTGCGGGGTTTCGCAATGCAGACGGACATGTAGGTGTATATTTTGAAGCTGCAGCAGTGATTGTAACCTTGGTGTTGCTGGGGCAGGTTATGGAGTTACGTGCCCGTGAACGCACTGGCTCTGCTATTAAGTCACTGCTTGATATGGCAGCAAAAATAGCACGCATAATTCATGATGATGGTAGTGAAGAAGAAATTCCTCTCGAGGATGTAAAAGTTGGTGACAAATTGCGTGTACGCCCTGGTGACAAGGTGCCAGTAGATGGCACAGTGCTTGAAGGCCGCTCTTCAGTAGATGAGTCAATGATTTCAGGAGAACCTGTGCCGGTCGAAAAAGTGGCTGGTGACGGTGTAACCGGTGCTACCATTAACGGAACTGGTAGTTTGGTTATTAAGGCAACACGGGTTGGCTCAGATACAATGCTGTCCCAAATTGTGGAAATGGTAGCTAATGCACAAAGATCGCGTGCGCCCATTCAGAAATATGCCGATATGGTTGCTGGGTACTTTGTCCCTGTAGTTATTCTGATTGCCATTGTTTCCTTTTTGTCTTGGGCAATCTGGGGGCCTGAACCTTCTCTCTCATATGGTCTTGTCTCAGCGGTTGCTGTTCTAATAATAGCGTGTCCATGTGCTTTGGGCTTGGCTACACCTATGTCTATCATGACGGCGACAGGGCGCGGTGCCCAAGCAGGTGTTTTGATTAAAAATGCCGAGGCCTTGGAGCGCTTTGAAAAGGTCGACACGCTTATTGTCGATAAGACAGGAACGCTGACCGAGGGCAAGCCCAAACTGGTTGCTGTACTTCCTGAAGATGGCCATGAGGAAGACGAAGTTCTTCGCCTTGCTGCATCGCTGGAACGTGGTTCAGAACATCCACTCGCAGAAGCCATTGTTCGAGGTGCAGAAGAGCGCGACGTAAAGATGGTTGATGCAACTGACTTTGAGGCCATTACCGGTAAGGGCGTAAAAGGCATCGTTAATGGTCATAATGTCGCGCTAGGCAACAGTAAATTGGTTGCTGATATGGGGCTTAATGGTGGATCATTGTCTGAAACGGCAAATGCCCGCCGCGATGAGGGTGAGACAGTCATGTTTGTTATTCTCGATAATAATATCGCGGGGCTTGTTAGTGTAGCTGACCCCGTGAAGGAAACTACACCCAAGGCACTACAAGAGCTCCATCAACTGGGTTTCAGAATTATTATGGCCACCGGCGATAACGAGCGTACGGCCATGGCCGTTGCTGCGCGATTGGGTATTGATGAAATTCGTGCCGATGTACTGCCGGAAGATAAAGCCAATATCATTAAGGAACTTCAGGAACAGGGGCATAAGGTTGCTATGGCAGGGGACGGTGTAAATGATGCTCCTGCCTTAGCCCAGGCTGACGTGGGTATCGCCATGGGAACAGGTGCTGATGTGGCCATTGAAAGCGCGGGTTTTACCCTTGTTAAGGGTGACCTTGACGGTATTGTTCGCGCCCGTCGCTTGGTGCGAGCAACCATGCGAAACATACGCCAGAACCTCTTTTTTGCGCTTGCCTACAATACGGCAGGGGTGCCTGTTGCTGCAGGGGTTTTGTTTCCATTTTTTGGTATCTTAATTAGCCCCATGTTCGCCGCTTTTGCCATGAGTGCATCATCAATTTCGGTGGTTCTGAATGCTTTGCGTTTGCGGAAGGAGAGCATTTAAAAAATAACTTGCATAATCTGCTATTCGCCCCTATCATATAATCGATGAAAAAAATATTGCACATACTTATTTCTGTTATGATCGTGTCTGGAGGGGTTTTATCTTCTGCAGATGCTCATTCTATTGATGAGTTGAGCAATACGCAAAACCTTTCGGTATCGGTTCATCATGATGTAGATACTGTGCCTAATAATGGTGAAGACTCTTCAAAAGACAATTACGGTGGCAACCATGAGGCTACGCATTGTGGTCATGGATGTGCACACTCTCATATGCTTGGTCAAGTAACGGTACATTCTTTCTTGAGTATTTCAGGGATAGGTAAGCGTTATTTACTTGGTCGCGATGTACTCATAACCGATGTTGTTTTTGGCCTCAAGCGCCCCCCTCGTATTTTCGCCTAAGGGCAAAATGCGTCTTTAATTCCTAAATTTACATAGACGTTTGCCCGGATTCGTTTGCCAGCAATCACTTGCTGACGTTTAACCACGTTAACCGAGCAAAAGGCTAATTTATGAAAAATATAATATTTACCTTACTATTAAGCACGTCTCTACTTCTCCTACCTGTTGAGGGCTTTGCACAAGATGATGCTGACGAATTGCGTCATGTGTTTGTAACGGCGCTCGAACGCAACCCTGATATTCAGGCTGCACTTGCTTCAGTGAATATAGCAAAAGGAAACCTTTTACAGGCAAGATTAAGACCAAACCCCGAAGCAACCGTAGAGATGGAAAATTTTGGTGGCAATGACCAGTTTTCTGGTACAGGCATGGCTGAAGTCACCTACGGGATTGAACAGGAGCTAGAAATTGGGGGCAAGCGTCGTTACCGTCGAGAGGTCGCCAATTATGAGCTTCAATTCACTCAGGAACAAACGATAGCTGATATCTTAGGCATACTGGCAAACATTCACCAAGCTTATGCCGAACTAAATATTGCGCATCAAAGGCTTAATCTGGCAGAAAAACGACTTGAACTGGCCAATAAAACGCATTTGGCAGTCAAGGGGCGTGTAAAGGCTGCCGCTGCATCTGATATTCAACACACTAAGGTTGATATTGAGCAACAAGCTGCTGAAATAGAGAAAACAGCTGCTTTAGAGATTTTTGATTCATCTAAAGCTCGGTTTGAACGCCTACTTTCTGGGAATGTGGATGAGCTAGGCTTTGAGTATAAGCCCTTATTGACAGTTATAGACTTGCCAGAAAAAGAAGACCTGCTGGTTGCAATACAGGAATCTCCTCTAGCACTTATTGCAGGTCTAAAAAGGCTTCAGTCTAAGAGCAGAATTGATCTGGCCCGAGCAAACGCAATTCCCAACCCTCGGCTGGGTTTAGGCGTTCGTCGGTTTAACGAAACAAACAGTAACGCATTGATTGCGAGTATTTCTATCCCATTGCCATTCTTTAATCGTAACCAGGGAAATATTGCTTCTGAACGTGCTAAAAGTTTTAAAGCTGAATATGAAGCAGAGGCGGCTATCCTATCATTAAAAGAATCGGCTGAATTGATTTATGCACAAATTCTGGCCGCGTCAAATGCAGTCAAACGTTATCAGGATGAAATTATTCCAAGCGCTCTTAGAGCCTATAACCAAGCTTCTGAAGGGTATGGGTTAGGACGGTTCTCATTCTTGGAATTGTTGGATGCTCAGCGCACTCTTTATGAAATGCAAGAAGCTCATTTGAATAGTCTTCTGCAATTTCACAAAGCCAAGGCGCAAGTTGATTTTCTTATGAGCGCTCATGCTGAGCTCATTCAACAAACAATTTCTTTAAAATAGGAGAGACCCAAGAATGAAATATTATTTATTACTAGCCGCAATATTTGGTTGGTTGATAACGCCCATCATAACTGTATCTGCACACGTAGCGGATGCTTATCCGGAAACTGTTGAAAAGCACGATGAAGCCGAAGACCATGCGCATGCTGATGGGGATGAGCATAACGAACATGGTGAGGAAACTGATAATCATGAGGACCATGGTCATGATGCCCATCAAGAACAAGATGATCACGATGGTCATGGGCATGGCTCGACAAAACCTGAGGAAGGTCATGAAGAAGGTGAAGATGAACATGGAGAACATGAGGAAGGTAAAGCTGAAATAGCGCCTGAATCTGTTCAGCGCATGGGCATTGTTATTAATACAGCTGCTCCAGCTATGGTAAGCCAGACAATACCGCTAACAGGTCGTATTACTCTGAATCAAAATACGAGAGCAGACGTTCGTGCTCGTTTTGAAGGGATCGTACGGAACATTAATGTTAATTTGGGAGAGCGCGTTGAAAAAGGGCAAGTTCTGGCGGTTGTTGAATCGAATGAAAGTCTTCAGGATTACAATGTTAAAGCACCAATCAACGGCGTTGTTCTGGAGCGCAATACCAATATCGGCGATGTTGCTAATGGTGATGTGCTTTTTGTGATTGCAGACCTTTCTAACGTATGGGCCAAATTTCATGTATTCCCCCGTGATGCCGATTATGTCGAGAGCGGGCAACGTGTTTCTATTCATACGCTCGAAGGGGATAAAACCGCTATGGGCAAAATCGATATGTTGTTTCCTACGGCCGATGAATTAACCCAAACGCAAATTGCAATTATTGTTCTGCCTAATCCAGAACGAATATGGAAGCCTGGCATGACCATAGAAGGTGATGTGCGTGTTGCTGAAACTGAAGCGCAAATAGCCGTGAAAGCGAGCGCCTTGCAAAAAATGGAAGATCTGGGTGACGTGGTTTTCGTCAAGGAAGGGAACTCATATATCCCCCGGCCGGTGAAGATAGGTCGCAAAAATGATGGTTACGTTGAAATTATTCAGGGGCTTAAAGTTGGTGAGGCTTATGTTTCTGACGGAAGTTTTATCGTCAAGTCAGATATTTTGAAAGCCACCGCAGCGCATTCTCATTAAAAATGAATAATAATGAAGAGAAAATTTCCATGTTAGAAAATATTGTTTCCCTATCTATACGCCATCGTTGGTTGGTGATGATTGTTGTGCTGTGCTTATGCGCTCTTGGCATTTACAATTTTAATCGTCTTCCGATTGATGCTGTTCCTGATATTACGAATGTGCAAGTGCAAATTAATACTGAGGCAGCAGGATATTCGCCGTTAGAAGTCGAGCAGCGTATCACATTCCCGATTGAAACGGTCTTGGCGGGTATCCCTAAACTTGACCATACTCGCTCATTGTCTCGTTATGGCCTATCGCAAGTAACGGTCATTTTTGAAGATGGCACAGATATTTATTTTGCACGTCAACTTATCAGTGAAAAACTTCAGCAAATAAAAAGTGAGGTGCCAGAAGGAATAGAGCCAATCATGGGGCCTGTCTCAACAGGTCTTGGGGAAATTTTCTTCTATACAGTTGAAGCTGGAGAAGGTGCAAAAAAGGAAGACGGATCAGCTTACACTCCGATGGATTTATTAACCATACAGGAATGGATCATTGTACCGCAGCTTCGTAACTTAAAAGGCGTGGTTGAGGTCAATACGATTGGTGGGTATGAACAACAATTCCATGTGACACCTTATCCCGAACGGTTGCTTAGCTATGACTTGACAATTCATGATGTTTTACAAGCTCTTGAGAAGAACAACGATAACGTCGGCGCGGGTTATATCGAACGCAACGGAGAGCAATATCTAGTTCGTATTCCAGGTCAGGTTGAGAGCATTGAAGATATAAATAAGATCATTCTTGCAAAGCGTGATGAGGTCACTATCCGTATTGGCGATGTTGCCGATGTTAAACTAGGTTCACCTTTACGAACAGGTGCTGCAACTGAGAACGGACGTGAAGTTGTGCTTGGTACGGCCATGATGTTGATGGGAGAAAACTCGCAGGATGTGGCACAGCGTGTTGGGAAAAAACTGGAAGAGATTGCTTCTAGTTTGCCTGAAGGCGTTGTCACGAATGCAGTTTATGACAGAACAACATTGGTAGAGCGTACAATTAAAACAGTCGAGAAGAACCTTGTTGAAGGCGCTTTGCTCGTTATTGTTATTCTTTTCCTGCTTTTGGGTAATCTAAGAGCTGCTTTGATTACAGCGGCGGTTATTCCGATCTCTATGCTGATGACAATTACAGGCATGGTCGAAAACAAGGTATCTGGTAATTTGATGAGCCTTGGCGCGCTGGATTTTGGTCTGATTGTTGATGGCGCGGTTATCATAATGGAGAACTGTATTCGTCGTTTCGGCATGGCACAGCACCAGTTAGGGCGCTTGCTCAGCAAGGAAGAACGCTTTGATCTAGCGGCAAAAGCCACAGCAGAAGTTATCAAGCCCAGTATTTTTGGCGTGATTATTATTACGGTTGTTTATTTGCCGATCTTTGCCCTGACGGGTGTTGAAGGTAAGATGTTCCACCCGATGGCTTTAACGGTTGTGATGGCATTGCTTTCCGCTTTGGTATTATCACTCACTTTTGTGCCTGCAGCGGTTGCTACATTTATCACTGGCAAAGTTGATGAAAAGGAAGGTCGCATTATCGGAGGTGCTAAAAAAGGGTATGAGCCCTTGCTAAGATTTACGCTTCGTCGGCCTTTACCTGTTATTAGTTTTGCTGTTGCTTTAGTCGTTGTCAGCTTGTTTGGGGCCACAAGGATGGGGGCAGAGTTTGTTCCCTCGCTTGATGAGGGAGACATTGCCATACAGGCTCTTCGCGCGCCTGGTACATCATTGACTCAATCTGTAGAGATGCAGTTTAAACTTGAAGAGGAGGTCATGAAATTTCCTGAAGTGCGAACAATTATTGCGCGTATCGGGACAGCAGAAGTTGCCACAGATGCGATGCCACCAAATATCGCTGATATTTATGTTTTGCTTAAGCCTCGTGATGAATGGCCAAACCCTGATAAGTTAAAAGCCGATTTGATTGAGGAAATGGAAATTGCGCTTGAGAAAGTGCCGGGCAGTGCCTATGAATTCTCTCAACCCATCGAACTCCGCTTTAATGAATTGATATCGGGTGTAAGGAGTGATCTAGCCGTAAAGATTTATGGCGATGATATGGATCAGCTTTTAGCTTCCGCGCAAGATATTGAAAAAGTTTTGCGTTCAGTTTCTGGAGCAGCAGACGTCAAGGTTGAACAAGTTACAGGTCTTCCAACGCTCAGCGTCGTTCCTGACCGTAAACGTCTAGAGCGTTATGGATTAAATGTGGCCGATGTCCAAGAAGTGGTGGAAGTTGCCATGGGTGGTCGTGAAGCTGGTGTTCTTTATGAGGGCGATAGACGCTTTGACATTGTTGTGCGCTTGCCGGAACATTTACGCAGTGACATTGAAACATTGGAAAGGCTGCCTGTGCCGTTACCCCTTGCCGAAATGGAGGGAGCTGATAGCAGGCCAGATTATGTTCCACTTAAAGAAGTTGCCGACCTAAACATTGCTTTTGGCCCTGCACAGATCAGCCGAGAAAACGCCAAACGTCGTATTACTGTAACAGCAAATGTTAGAGAGCGAGACCTTGGTAGCTTTGTAGCTGAACTTCAGGAGGCAGTAAAAACTCAAGTAAGCCTTCCTTCTGGTTATTGGGTTGAATATGGGGGGACGTTTGAGCAGCTTATCTCGGCTAAAACAAGACTGATGATTGTTGTTCCTATTGCACTAGCCCTGATTTTCGGCCTGCTATTTATGGCGTTTAACTCTGCGCGTGCCGCACTGGTGATTTTCTCTGGCGTGCCATTGGCTTTAACAGGTGGTATAGCGGCTTTGATGCTTCGCGATATTCCGCTGTCAATTTCTGCAGGGGTTGGTTTTATTGCCCTGTCTGGTGTGGCAGTCTTGAATGGCGTGGTGATGATTTCCTTCATCCGTGATTTGCAGGCCAAAGGTAGAGCACTTGATGAAGCGATTATTGAAGGCGCTTTGACGCGTCTGAGACCTGTTCTGATGACAGCACTTGTGGCCTCTCTTGGGTTCGTCCCGATGGCCTTTAATGTCGGCGCAGGCTCAGAAGTGCAAAGGCCACTGGCGACTGTTGTCATCGGTGGGATTATATCCTCAACCATCCTGACATTGTTGGTTTTGCCAGCTCTGTATAAGTTCTTCCCAGGGAAGAATTTTCTGAAAAACCGTAGAAAGAAAAAAGAGGCGCGGTATGGGGCATAATCATCACCATAGCGACCCCTCTCAAATAGGCGAGCGCCGCCTTTGGTGGGCGGTGCTTGCCAATATCCTTTTAACATTTGCTCAAATTATCGGTGGGGCTGTATCAGGCAGTTTGTCACTAATTGCTGATGCACTGCATAATTTCAGTGATGCCGCCTCGCTTCTTATTGCGCTGGTTGCGATACGCATAGGCCGTAAACCACCCGATCAGTTCAAAACATTCGGCTATAAGCGTGCGGAAACCGTGGCAGCGCTCATCAATTTAACTACGCTTATCATCATAGGCTTGTATCTATGCTATGAAGCGATCATGCGCTTTATCACGCCGGAGCCGGTGGCGGGATGGATGGTCGTTATCGTCGCCGGAATTGCATTAGCCGTTGATGTTTTTACCGCACTGCTCACTTATAGCCAGTCCAAAACCAGTATGAATATCAAGGCGGCTTTTCTGCACAACGTAACAGATGCTCTCGCATCCGTTGGTGTTATCATCGCTGGGGCGCTTATTCTACTTTATGGCTGGGTTTGGACAGATGCAGCTATGACTTTACTGATATCAGGGTATGTTCTTTACCAAGGCTTCACCGAAACTCCCAAAGTTATTCACCTCCTTATGGAGGGAGCACCAAAAGGCCTGAATATGCAGAATGTGACTTCAGTCATGGAAGCTGTTGAGGGTGTATTAAATGTTCATCATGTGCATGTATGGCAGCTTGATGAACATCGTAATGCTTTAGAAGCTCACGTAGTGTTGGAAAAAGATACTGACATGGATGCGCTGAAAAGATGCCTTAAAAAACTGCTTCAAGATAAATTTGAGATAGAACATTCGACACTCGAATTTGAAAATAACACATGTAGTTCTCATTCTGACCCCAAGAATGTTTAGTACGCCCTGTTTTTTGTCATTTCGGCTTAAAAATCTTGCTATTCATCTTTTCAACCATATCGCGGGTGTGATCCTCAGACAGGTGCGAGTAGCGTTTCACCATTTGAAGGGTATTGTGGTAATCAGGGCTGGAGTTGGTCTGGTTCGATCAGTCTGTAGCTGGTGCTTCGGCCACCACCGGGATTTTGAAGCAGAATGCCAGTTTCAAGCAGCTCTCGAATGTCGCGTAAGGCAGTGTCGGTCGAGCACTTGGCGAGCCTGGCATATTTTGATGTGTACAGATGGCCTTGCCAGCCATCTTCCAGCATCCGGTTGATGACCAGCCGCTGCCGTTCGTTCACGGGATTGTGGTTGGCCTTGTCCCACAGCTTGGCCTTATAGAGGACCGCTTCAAGCGTTTCTTCGGCTCTGTCAAAGGCCCGGCCCAAGCAGTTCAAAAACCAGTTCAGCCAGGGCGTTATATCGAGCCCACCTCGCTGCTGCGCTTCAAGCTGATCATAGTAATCTTTTCGTTCCGTCTCGATCTGGGCGGACATGCTGTAAAAGCGACCCTTGCTTTTGTCAGCACGCGCAAGTGACATATCTGCGATTGCGCGCGCAATACGGCCATTCCCATCTTCAAACGGGTGGATCGTGACAAACCAGAAATGGGCGATTCCAGCCCGGAGAACGGGGTCGGTCGAAGAAGGTGTGTTGAACCATTCCAGAAACTTTGCCATTTCAGTTGGCAGCCTATTGGCATCGGGGGCTTCAAAATGGACCTTTTCCCGCCCATAAGGGCCTGAAACCACCTGCATGGCACCGGCACTCGATGGTCGCCAGCCACCTACGGTAATTTTCTGCATGCCGCTGCGGCCAGTAGGGAAAAGAGCTGCGTGCCAACCGAAAAGTCGGTTGCTGGTCAATGGTTCTGAAAAGTTCTGAGTGGCATCAAGCATCATTTCCACGATGCCTTCCACATTTCGGCTTGATGAGACGAGGCCACCCACATCAAGGCCAAGGTGGCGGGCAATAGACGAACGGACTTCGTCAGGGTTTAGGTCTTCACCCTCAATCGCTGATGATTTAACAACATCGTCGGTCAGGGTCTTGAGGCTTGCTTCCTGCCTTAGAACGAAGCCCAAACCTTGCATCCGGCCAACCAGTTGCCCTTCTCGATAGCGTAAAGCAGCCAATTCTGTGGACAGTTTATCACTGTCCCAGATTAAATTTGGCCAATCTGTGTTCTCATGAATAAAGGGCATATTTGACGCACCTCCTGCGGTGATTATATTATTCATTTACCGCAAACGCAACAATCATCGCAAATTATGCGGTGAATATGGTGCGTATTTGCCGCAAAATGCGTAAAACCGAGGGGGCGGACACGCGTAATATAGCCGTTTTTGGAGATGGCAATCGGGCTATATGCAGAACTGGTTAAGTCCCCTTGTGTTTTTCAATCTGATACGTAGGGCTGTTGCAATCGTCTAATTAGGATTATAGCAACGTCCAATTAGTATTTCATAACCGTCTGATTAGGGTTTATTGAGCGGCAATTCAGGATGGATGGACTAGCTTTTCGGCTTAAAAATCTTGCTGTTCATCTTTTCGACCACATCACGGGTATGATCCTCAGACAGGTGAGAGTAGCGTTTGACCATCTGGAGGGTTTTGTGGCCAAGCACTTCGGCAATCTCAAGCTGGCTAGCACCGTTCATGGCGAGGTAGCTGGCGGCACTGTGGCGCAGATCATGGAAACGGAAATCCACAATGCCAGCTTTATCGCGGGCGTTTTCCCAAGCCTTACGAATATCAATAGGTTGTTTCCCGTCGGTACGCGGGAAAATGAAGTCTGAGCCATTTTCCATGTTCGCTACATAGTCCTTGCGCCAGTCTAGGTGATCCAGCAGCACATCTTTCAAATAACCGACAATCGGCACCTTGCGGGTTTCGCGGTTTTTGGTTTCGCGCAGAATGGCCACCTGGCGGTCAAGGTCCAGGTCTTTGAGCTTCAGCTTTAAAATCTCATTCTTTCGTGCGCCGGTGGATAAGGCAAAGACCACCACAGCGTATAGCTGAGGGTTCGGGCTGGCCTTGCAGGCGGCAAGTAAGGCCTGGCGTTCATCATCATCCAGAAAGCGCACACGCTCTTTATTGGCCTTGGTAATGCGGCCAACACCCTGCATGGGGTTCGCAGCACCCAACCAACCCCACTTTTGGGCATGGTTCAGCAGGATTTCCAGATTGTCACGATAGTGCTTCACGGTTTTGGGTGACTTGGGCTTGTTTGGCTTTTGCCCTTCTTCAAGCAGCTCGCGCTGGTCGCCAGCATTTTTAAGCTCGGCAACCTTCTTGCTGATAATCTCATGAGTGAGGAAGGAGAGGGCATAACTGCCCAGTTCCCGTTCCCAGTGGTTCAGATAGGTATTTTCCACCCGTTGGCTTGACGGGGCCTTATGGGGCAGCACATCTTCACGATATTTATTGATAACGTCGGCCAGGGTTTGTTTTTTGGCCTGCGTTGAAACATTGCGGAACTCGCCATCGGCAATTTGCGTTTCGATACGTTTGGCCCATGTTTGGGCATCGGTCAGGCGTTTGAATGTTTTGGCTTGGACAGGATAGCCATGCACCCGAACGCGGGCGCGGTAACTTACGCCTTTTTTGCCAACACGTTTATCAATAACTGCCAAATTTTCATCCTCACATGCTTTGAATATGATCGCACTCTATCACATATGAAGGTCGCCACAAACATTTTTGGACCAAATTTGGACCACTAAACCATAAAAAAAGGCAATAAACGACAATAAGCCACAGTAAGGTGGTTTTTATAAATATATGAAAAATAACAATAAATAGGTATGTGAATTATTGTGAGTTATAGTTTACTTAAATCTCATAACCTGAAGGTCGCAGGTTCAAATCCTGCCCCCGCAACCAACAAAATCAAGGGCTTGGCGCATTAAGCGCCGAGCCCTGATTTGTTTCAGGAAGCACTCAGGAAGTCTCCTCTTGCAGATTGATGACCCGACATTTTGCCTCAATCGGCTTTTGTTTGGTGTTCCTGCCTGCTAAACGCAGGCATCTGATTTCTCCGGGAGTGAACATCCATGTCTTTGGCCGATACTTTGACTGCCCGTGCCGGCGGTGTTTGTGAGCTGTGCGGGGCCAGTGAAGGGCTGGCCGTGGTTGAGGTTGGGCCGGATGCGGATGGCACGGCGGAGATGGCGGCACTGCTGTGTCCGGTCTGTGCCGGGCAGGTCGCTGGCGGGGAAGCCGATACCGGTCACTGGCAATGCCTCAGCACCTCCATGTGGTCGGAGCACGCGCCGGTACAGGTGCTGGCCTGGCGGATGCTCGACCGGTTGAAGGGCGAGAGCTGGGCCCGTGATCTGCTCGATATGCTGTATCTCGATGAGGAACGCCTCGACTGGGCAAAGGCAGGTCAGGCACAGGTGCCGGATGTGGTGCACCGGGACAGCAACGGCGCGGTGCTGGCCTCTGGCGATACCGTGGTGCTGATCAAGGATCTGCCGGTCAAGGGTGGTGGCTTCACCGCCAAGCGCGGCACGGCGGTGCGTGGTATCTCGCTGGTTCTGGACAACGCCGAGCACATCGAAGGCCGGGTCGAAGGCCAGCGCATCGTCATCCTGACCCAGTTCGTGAAGAAGAAATAGGTATAGGCACGACCTCGCCCTAATACATCCCCGCATCGATCCCGGCGGCTAGGGTCATGGCGAGGTCGCCGACCTGATCCGGGAAGCGGTCATCCCATGAGCCGTGCAGGATCAGCGGTGGCTGGACCAGTCGCCAGTTGAGGCCGCCCGTGATGCTCTCCAGTGCCTTTCTGGTGGCAGTGCCGTCCAGCCCGGCGCGGATATAGAAGCCGACCGGCAAAGCGTCGGTCTTGCCCTCCCACTCATAGAAACAGCGGTCGAACAGGTCCTTGGTCAGCCCGGCCATATAGCCGATATTCTCGGTCGTGCCGATCAGCAGGCCATGGGCGTCGAGCACATGTCTGGCGGTCGTTGCCTCGGGCGTCTGCAGGCGCACAGCGGTATCCTCCAGCCCCAGCCCCTCGACGGCGGCCAGTGCGCGCTCCCGCAATCTGCGGGTATTGGGCGAGGGATCGGTGGCGACAATCAGGAACTGTTTTTTCATGGCTGTTCGGAAACCGGCGGACAAAGCGTTGCGGCCTGCTATCGTGAGGTCATCAGGTACTGGCGATCAAGTATAGGGCATCCATGGGCAAGAAAAAGCAGCAGGACGAAATCGAGCATTGGCAAAAACGGTTGCTGAAGGTCCAGCACGCCTATGCCCGCGACGGGCGCAAGGCGATGGTGGTGCTCGAGGGCTGGGATGCCGCGGGCAAGGGCGGGCTGATCCGGCGGATTGCCGCCGGTCTCGACCCGCGCCCGCTCAAGGTCTGGCGCATTGGTGCGCCGGGCAAGGAAGAGCTGGGCGCGCACTGGCTGCGCCGGTTCTGGGTCAAGGTGCCGGGGGCGGGCGAAATCGCGATATTCGACCGCTCATGGTATGGCCGCGTGCTGGTCGAACGGGTCGAAGGCTTCGCCAAACCCCATGAATGGGAGCGGGCCTATGCGGAGATCAATGACTGGGAGGCTTCACTGGCGGCGGAGGGCTACCGTATCGTCAAGCTGTTCCTCGACGTCACGCCGGAAGAACAGCTCGACCGGTTCCGTGACCGCTATAACGAACCGGCCAAGCGCTGGAAACTGACCGAAGATGATCTGCGCAACCGCGAGCGTTGGGCGGAGTACGAGGCTGCCTATGCCGATATGATGGCGCGCACCGGTACCGACCACGCACCGTGGGTCCATATCGACTTCAACAGCAAGCACAAGGGCCGCATCGACGGCTTCAAAACCATTGAAGCCGCCTTGGCCAAGGGCGTCGATCTGGCCTGGCCCGATGTCAGCCCGGCCATCCATGACTTCTTCGGGTCGTAACGCGCGTCCAGGCTGTCAGTCGTCGAAATTGTAGCCGTAGCCGGTGTCTTTCAGCGGGGTCGGGGACAGGCGGTAGGTCTCGTCACGCAGGAAATCCATGAGCAGCTTGGCGTCATGGCGATGGGCGTCGATCTGCTCCTTCGGGATCGGGTTGCCGATCCGGATGGTGACGCTCTGGCCGACCCATTTCTCGAACTCCTTGATCAGCAGGCCCATGCGCAGATTGGGGTGCATGTGGCTGGCGATCTGGAACAGGCGGCTGTTCTGGCCCTCGAAATAGACCGGCACCACCTGCGGGTCGGCGCGCTGGATCATCTTGGCAGTAAAGGTTTTCCATGGCGGGTCGAGGGGCTGGCTGAACGGGGTCAGGCTGGTCGAGACCGTGCCGCCGGGAAAGATGCCGATACAGCCGCCGCTGGCGAGGAAGTCGAGCGCGGTGCGGCGGGTGCTCAGATTGGTCTGCAGGGCCTCACGGGTGGTGTCGAAGCTGACCGGCAGGATCACGTCCTGCAGATCCCTGGCCTTGTGAAACACCTTATGCGCGAGGATCTTGAAATCGGGGCGGGCCATGGATAGCAGGCGACCGAGCAGCAGGCCGTCGAGAATACCGAACGGGTGGTTGGCGACCGCCACCACCGGGCCGGTTGCCGGAATGCGCGCCAGTTCCTCCGGTGGTATCTCCAGCCGGATATCATAGCGCTCCTGCATTACTTCCCAGAAGTTGCGGCCCTGTTCGACCTCGCGGTCATAGCCCTCGGCCATGCGGATCACCCGGGGCCGACCGGTCATGTTCTCAAGGGTGCGGATCAGGAACTCGCCCGGCTTGCTCTGCGCGGCGTAGGCATAGGAAATCTCGCGTGCCGCAAGGCCGTCGAGCATGGCCCGGCGCAGGGATTTGCGCCGCCGGTCGATCTTGCCACGGATCGCGCGCAGCAGGGGCTGTTTGCCCTCTCTGCCGGGTTCAAGCGGGGGCCGTTCGGTTTGCTGACCACCATTCATCTGACTGTTTCCAATTATTCAGCCGGTTCCATCTGCCCGACCGGTTTCCTGTTATCCAAAGCGGGCCGGTACGGTGCGCAGCGTTCTAATGATATCCGGCCACCGGCGCAAGATTAAGCAATACCTGACATGTGGGCAAGGATGGCCATGGAATGGGCGGCATGTTCTTCTGGGGGTTTGCAGTATTGCGTCGCCAGCTTTTTTTGCGTTATCGCCTACCCCATTGTGTCGTTTCATAAACCCCCTGATATCAGGGGGTTGTTGATTGCCCAAAGCCATGTAAACTACCGGACAAATTATAGAATAAAGGGCAGGGATAATGGCGGTATTTACAGTAACGACACTGGCTGACGAGAATGATGCCGAAACCGGTGCCGGTCCGGCGCTCGGTGCCGGTCTGTCACTGCGCGAAGCCATCGCCCTCGCCAATGCCGATTCCGACGCCGATACCATCGAGTTCGCCAGCGACCTCAGCGGCGGCACGATTACGCTGGCGCATGGTCAGCTGGAGATACTGGATAGTGTCACGATAGATGCGGGCGGGCTAGACAGTCGCCTGACGCTTGATGCCGGTGGCAATTCCCGTGTGCTGCACCTTGTTGATGGTGATATCGGGATTGAGAACATCAACATCAATAACGGCACCGTAACCGGCGACGGCACGACACATGCCTATGGTGGTGGTGTCCTGATCGAGGCTGGCAATACAACTCTGACCAATGTTGTTTTTGACGGTAACCGCGCTTTCGGCGGACCGGATCAGGAAAATGGCTGGGGCATCGGCGGTGCTATATATGTCGAGGGTAGTGCTACATTAAATCTGGTTGTTACAGAAGATATCGACCAGCCGAACACCAATTTTGCTGTTGTCGGTGATTATTATCAGGCCGGTTACAGCAATTACTTCAATGCCGGTTTTATCTTTCTGGATCGGGATGCTGTGGATCTGACGATCACTGTCGCTGACGGTGTCCAGTATGATGTCTATGGCGGCATCGATGATTTGGCGCCCTATCCAAACTATGAAGAGCAGCTTGTGCAAATCATCAAGGCGGGTAATGGGGTTCTGGCCATGTATCCGGCGACGGTGTATGTCGCGGATGGCATTATTGTCGATGACGGGATTTTTGAAGTTCATGGCCCCAATAATCAGCAGAACGTCAGTGCGATTGAGGTAAATGATGGCGCCGCACTGTATGTGTTCGGCGAGATGAGATACCGCGCTGTTTTCCTGAATGATGGGGCTACCCTTGATCCGGGTGGACCTGGCAACGCTGTCTCCATGACTTTGGGGCAGTATACCGGGGCAGGAACCTACGGCTCCGAGTTTCGGGCCGGTAGCACCGCAACTTTCGATCTGGTGTCGACATCGGATTTTGACCAGATAGATACGGTATATGCTTATTTGCAGCTATCTGGCGACATTGCACTCAACATCGACACAGACTTTTACTTGAACGCCGAGTTCGGGGATGAGTTTCTGATTATTGATGGTGCAACAGGTGAGTTTGCCAATCTGCAGGATGGCGAAACATATGCACAGGGTGGCTATGTCTTCTCTGTCCGCTATGGAGATGGGACGGGTAGCGGAGATGAGGTAACGCTGATTTACGACAGCTACACGCCGCCACCAACACCGCCGCCGACCTCGCCGACCCCGGTACCAACTGTCGGTGCCGATGAAATCGATCTCAGCCTTTATGATGAAAGCGAGCTGTTTGCCGGGGACGGGGCGGACAGTGTAACCGGCAGTGACCGGGACGAGGTGGTTTACGGCAATCTCGGTGATGATGTGCTCACCGGTGGTGGCGGTACCGATAACCTCTATGGCGGCAAGGATAATGATGATGTCCGGGGCGGCGATGGCGATGATGCGGTCTATGGCAATCTCGGCGATGACGTGATCGGTGGCGATAACGGTAATGATGTGCTCTATGGCGGGCAGGGTAATGACGAGAGCTATGGCAATACCGGCATCGATATCCTCTATGGCGGGCTCGGGTCCGACACGTCCTTCGGCGGGCAGGATGGCGATGTTCTCTATGGCAATCTCGACAATGACGCGCTGTTCGGCAATCTCGGTGATGATGTGCTCTATGGCGGGCAGGGCGATGACACGCTGGTCGGTGGCGACGGGCGCGACACGCTGATCGGGGGCAAGGGCGCAGACTTTTTCTCTTTCCCTGTCGCGACGCTGACCCAGGCGAATGTGATTGCCGATTACAATGCCGCCGAGGGCGATGTGATCGATATTGATACGTCCCTGCCGATGCCCTTCGCCGTCGATGGCGATAATCTCATATTCGTAAATGGTCTGACTACGGTCACGGTCTTGGGCGTCACTGATCTGAGTGCTATCGTTTTTGTCTGATCCGGCGATTGGTTCGCTGGCGATATAACAACAAAGGCGATGACCGATGAGCTGGACTCCCTATCTCGATCCCCAATGCCCGGATGTGGGCGATGTTGATGCCATCGAGACGGTGATTGTGCCGCGTGCCCGTGATATTGGCGGGTTCGAGGTGCGTCGCGCCCTGCCATCGGCACGCCGCCAGATGGTCGGCCCGTTCATCTTTTTCGACCAGATGGGCCCGGCCGAGTTCATTACCGGAGCCGGGATCGATGTGCGTCCGCATCCCCATATCGGGCTGGCGACGGTCAGCTATCTCTATCAGGGCTCGATGCACCACCGGGACAGCCTCGGTACCTCGATGGAGATTACGCCGGGGGCGGTCAACTGGATGATCGCCGGGCGCGGGATCAGTCATTCGGAACGGTCGGGTTCGGCGGCGCGCGAAATGGCCGGCAACAGCCTGTTCGGCATCCAGACCTGGGTTGCCCTGCCCGATGCCCATGAGGATACCGATCCGGGTTTTGAGCATCAGGAGAAGGCTGCGCTGCCGGTGATCTCCGATGGCGGCAACCACATGCGGCTGATCCTCGGCAATGCCTATGGTGAGCAGGCGCCGGTCAAGACCTTCTCCGAGATGTTCTATATCGATGCGGTGCTGGAGCCGGGCGCACGCTTCCCGCTGCCGAAGGAGCATGAGGATCGCGGCATCTATGTGGTCAGTGGCGAGATCGAGGTGGCCGGGCAGTCATTTGAGGCCGGACAGATGATGGTGTTCCGCCCCGGTGACGAGATTACGGTCAAGGCGATACAGGCGAGCCGGATCATGCTGCTCGGTGGCGAAACGCTGACCGGTCCGCGCTATATCTGGTGGAACTTCGTCGCCTCAAGCAAGGACCGGATCGAGGCCGCAAAACAGGCTTGGAAGGAAGGCGACTGGACCCATGGCCGCTTCTCCCTCCCGCCCGATGATAATCAGGAATTCATCCCGCTGCCGGATAAGTGATTTTATTAGCAAGCTCTTGTATTTAAAGGCCGTTGGCGGGCTGGCAGATTGCCAGCCCGTCCTTGTGGCTTCAGGGTTTTGCGGCTATGCTCCTCGGCAAACAAAAAGGCTGTGTGTGGGGGAGGCTGGCTTTGAGTGAATCGCTACTATCCGAAATAAAAATCTGGGCGGCCAATTTTGCGCCAAGGGATTTTTTGTATTGCAATGGTCAGCCTGTGAGCACGGCAGAGTACACGGCGCTTTACTCTCTTATTGGTACTGCTTTCGGTGGTGATGGTCGGGTAACGTTCAATCTTCCGGATCTTCGCGCCAGAGTGCCGTGCGGCAGCATGCAGATGGGGCCACCGCCTCCGCCCTTGGAAGGGCTTCCTCGTGGCATGATCAAGGGCAATCAATCAGTTCCGATTGGTATAGATAATATGCCCGCCCATAGCCATAAAGCTGTGGGCCAATCCAGCGCAGTATCTGCTTATTTCTATGCCTCCGGCCTTGTTCAGGATACAGTAGCACCCGCCAATCTGACTGCCCGGCCAACTGTCAATCAGCGTCTTGGCACCAAGGATTACCCGGATGATGGGGACCTGATTGCCGTGACCCGCCAGAATACCTTCACGACTACGCCCTATTTTGGCTATACGGATACATCCGGTACGCCCAATCGGGTGCAGTTGGAGGAAATTGCCGTAACGGGTGATGTCACTGTGCCGGGACAGATTATTGATGTCAGCGGTACAGCGAATGTGCCATCTGCCCATGTTGACATTGGTATTGATAGTACAGGGGGCGGACTGGCGCTTAACATTGATAATCCGGCACTTGGTTTGGACTATATCATCTGTGTCGACGGTATTTATCCGCCTCGACCTTAGGGCATGATTGAGAGACAGGTAGTAACAAAGCACCGCTTATGTATCCCAATCCCAGTATGAGTGCCTGGACGCCGCGTAAACATGCCGATGCCTTTGCCCGCATGTTACAGGATGAGCAGCGTATGACTGCCTTCCGGCAGGCGCTTGATGCCTGTGTGACGCCGGACAGCATCGTTGCCGATGTCGGTACCGGGCTCGGGGTGCTGGCGCTGTTTGCTGCCAAGGCCGGGGCGAAGCGCGTTTATGCCATTGAGAAACAGGCCGGGGCGGCAGAGTTGGCGCAACAGATGTTTGCCGCAAACGGGATGGCGGACCGGGTGCAGGTGATCATCGGTGAGGCCCAGAATATCAGCCTGCCGGAACAGGCGGATATTGTCGTCTCGGAACTGATCGGCACCGCCGGTTCCGATGAGCATATCCAGCAGATACTCGGTGGTTTCTGCCGCCGGAACCTCCGTCCGGGCGGGCAGGTACTGCCGCGGGAGGTCGAATGCCTGATCGCACCGTCATCATACAGCGATCTGACCAACGGGCTTGCATCGCCAAGCCTCAGTGATTTGGCTCTGGAGCCATTGGCCCAGTTGCCGGGTGAGGCCAATATGTCCTTCCGACCGGCGCAGGGCGGTGTCGAGCTGTTGGCCGAGCCGATGGCTTATGAGCGTATTGCGGTTGGTCATACCGAAGTGGTTGCTGCCGATCCGCTGCATGCCCGTATCGATATCACGACAGCGGGCATCTTGCGCTCGTTTGTCCTGTGGTTCCGTGCCACGGTCGGCGCGGACAAGGATGGCCATGCACTGATCATCGAGAACCGGCCCGGTGAGTACCGGCCATCATGGTCCTCTGCCGTCTTCACCATTGCTGCACCGGTTGCCGTCAAGCCGGGCGACAGTTTTATGGTTTCGATTGATACCGGGCGACGCAGCCATTGCCTCAACTGGCATATACGTCACCATCAGGCTTGAACGAGATAACCCGATCATGGCGCATGGCGCCATAAATCAAGGACAGTAAAAAACAATGGCCACTTTTGATTTCGTCAGCGGCAATATTTCTAACAATACCACTTCTGCAGCGTCCATTTCCCAAATCGTTTCCGGGATCACGGCTACCGTCACCCAGTCGCTTGGCGATGTTCAGTATTTTGGCGTTGATGATGGCATTATCACGATGGACAGTGCGTTGGGTGTTGCCGATGCCGTTATGACAGTGTCCTTTGATGCCCCGGTCGACATCAGCAGCCTCTCGATTTTTGTTGGGCAAGATCAGAATAACAGCAGCAATATTGTTATCACGCCAGACAGCAATGCCGATGCTCAGTCCTTCATTGATACCGGTACCAATGTTGGTGAAAACACATTTTTGACATCCTTGGATGTGTCATCGTTTGCCGGTTGGGATTCGGTCAACAGTTTTACCATTACCTACTCCTTCTCCGGTGAGTGGTTACCGGGTATTGACGATATCGAGTTCACACCTGCGCCGACCAATACCGCCCCCGTCTTCTCCAACCTTGATGGTGGCGAGACCCATGTTGAGGCGAGTGGCGTCACCCGCCTGGATCACAATGTTCTGATTGCCGATGTCGAGCTGGATGCACTCAATGCCGGTAATGGTGATTACAATGGTGCCTCGATTACCATCGCGCGTAATGGCGGTGCCAATGCCGATGATGAGTTCGGCGGTTTTGGTCAGCTTGGTGCGCTGATTCAGGGCAATACGTTTCAATATAACTCGAGCACTGTCGGTACGGTCACAACCAACAGCGGCGGTACGCTGGTCCTGACCTTCAACAGCACGGTCACGTCAGCCCTCGCCGATCAGATATTGCGGTCCATTGCCTATAGCAACAGCAACAGCAGCCCGCCGGCATCGGTAACGCTCGACTGGACCTTCAATGATGGCACCACCAATTCAACCGGCACCAACCAGACCACGGTCAATATCACCGACGTTACCGCTGCGACTTCATTTGCCGCTGCCTTCGATACCACCGATGGCACCAATCTGACGCCGGGTATTACCTTTGGCACGGGCGATGAGACCCTGACCATTGCCGATGCTGCCCATATCGCCGGATCGACCATCGATGGCGGCGGCGGTACCGATACGCTGGAGCTGCCCGACACCGCCAATATCAGCGGCGTCAGCGTCTCGGGCTTCGAGAGCCTGACACTGGCCAGCGGTGCCTCCGTTACCATGACCGAAGCGCAGCATGATGCCTTCTCGACCATCAGTGGTGCCGGGACCGAACAGATCACCATTTCAGCCGCGACCGACGGTCTTACCGGTGATGCTGATATCGAGACCTATGTTCTGGGTGCAGCCAACAGCTTTACACTCGGTGCTGCGGCTCAGAATGTTACCGGCAGTTCCGGCAATGATACGATCTCGGTAGGCGGTTTGACCGCGTCCGGTACGCTGAATGGTGCTGGCGGTACCGATACGCTGATTATTGGCAATGGTGGAAGTATTGCCGATGCCCTTGTTTCCGGTATCGAGACGCTGACCGTTTCCAGTGGTGCTTCGGTTACCATGACCGAAGCGCAGCATGATGCGTTTTCAACCATCAATGGCACTGGTACCAACCAGATTACCATTTCAGCCGCAACCGACGGTCTGAGCGGTTCAGCGGCAATCGAGACCTATGTTCTGGGGGCTGCCAACAGCTTTACACTCGGTGCTGCGGCTCAGAATGTTACCGGCAGTTCCGGTAATGATACGGTCAATATCGGCTCGCTGACGGCGACCGGTACGCTGAATGCTGCCGGTGGTACCGATACGCTGGAAATGTCCAGCGGTGCCAATATTTCCGGCGCGAGTGTCAGCAGTTTCGAGAACCTGACACTGGCCAGCGGTGCCTCCGTGACTGTAGGCGCATTCCAGCTTGCGCAATTCAGCGGCACCATCACGGCTGCCGGTTCAGAAACGGTTACGGTCAATGGCGATGGCGATTTCACGACCCTTGCGAATGTTGAAACCTTTATCGTCAATGATGACGCTACAAATGCCAGAACAGTCACCGTTGCCTCTGCCAACACTGACGTTACGGCAACGTCTGTTACCGATGCGGTTACCTTCAATCTCGGCTCGTTGACCTATACCGGTACACTGACCGGTGAGGGGACGACCAACGACACGGTATCGCTGGGCAACGGTGCCAGCATCGCTTCGGCTACCCTCAACAATATCGAGAACCTGACGCTGGCCAGTGGTGGCAGCTTTACGATGAACGTCAGTCAGGTGGGGGCATTCACCGGTACGATTACGGCGGCTGGCAGTGAGAGCGTTACCGTTGTCGGCGATGGTAATTTCACGACGCTGGCAAATGTCGAGACCTTCAACGTCGATGATGATTCAACCAATACCCGATCCGTGAGGGTTGCCGATGCGGGAACCAGTGTCACGGCAACTTCTGGTAGTGATGCGGTTACCTTCGACCTCGGCTCGCTGACCTATACCGGCACGATTACCGGTGAAGGCACCACGGGCGATACTCTCTCGCTTATCAATGGTGCAAATATCAGCGGCGGTACGATCAACAATGTCAGCAACCTGACGCTGGCCAGTGGTGCCTCTGTTACCATGACGGTTGATCAGCTCAATGCCCTCTCCGGTACGATTACCGCGGCTGGTTCCGAGACCATCACCCTTACGGCGACCGGTACGCTCACCGGCAGCAATCTTGCGGCAATCGAGACCCTGTCCACGGCCTCCGGTGGTTCAGAGACCATCACGCTGGCGGGCAGTATCGCATCCGGCAAAACGCTGGTTGCTGCAGATGCCGGAACTGATGCCTTTGTCATTACCGGTTCCGCCGGTGCACAAACGCTGAACGGTTCGGCCGGGGATGACACGATTGATGGTGGGACCGGTGACGACACGATCGCCGCTGGTGCCGGGACGGACTCCCTGACCGGTGGCACCGGTGCTGACCGGTTTGTCGGCAGTGTCAGTGATCTTAACGGCGACACGATCAGCGATCTTGTGGGCGGGGATACTATCCTGCTCGAAGGCCTTAATGGTCTGTCGATTTCAAATGTTCGCCTTAATGGCGCGACATTGGAAATCGATACCAATGCCAGCACTTTTGCCTCACCCGAGGTTGCAATCACACTTGGCGGATCACTGGCCGGGCTGGTGATCGACAGCGTCAGCGATAATGCATCCGACACCCTGATTACATTTATCAGTAACAGTGCGCCGGTTTTTGCCGGTCTTGATGGCGCGCCATCCTTTACCGAGGGTGGCTCGGCGGTGGTGATCGACAGCGATGTCACCATCTCCGATACCGAGTTGGATGCGCTTAATGGTGGCAATGGGGACTACGCCGGTGCATCCCTGACCGTTGCACGCAATGGCGGCGCCGATGCCAGTGACAGCTTCGGTTTTGACACCGACGGTGCGGGTTTCATGGTCAATGGCAGTGATCTGGAAGATGGCGGGCAGGCTTTTGCTTCCTTCACCAATAGCGGTGGTACGCTGACCATCAACTTCACCGGTGCTTCTACTACCGCAACCTCGACGCTGGTTGATGAGGTACTGCAACGGATTACCTACGCCAATACCGCTAACGATCCCGATGCATCGGTTACCCTTGATTATATCTTCAATGACGGGATTAGCGACAGCAGCGGCAGTAATCAGGCAACGGTTAGCATCACCAATGTCAATGATGCGCCGACCCTGAGCGCAACCGGGCAGGACCCGACCTATATCGAGGGCAATGCCGGTGCGGATCTGTACAGTGGGGTAACCGCCAGCGCGGTGGAGGCTGCCGACCGCTTTACCGGTATGAGCCTGACCGTCACCAATGTCAGTGACGGGGCGGATGAAATCCTTGCCTTTGATGGTTCCGACATCGCACTGACCAATGGCAATTCAGTGACGACCGACAACAATGGTCTGGGGGTTACCGTGACGGTTGCCGGCAGCACGGCAACGGTTTCCTTCAGTGACGGGCTTCTGACCAATGATCAGATGCAGACGCTGGTCGATGCAATGAACTACCGGAATGAGTCGGATAACCCGACCACGGCTGGCAACCGTGTGGTGACCATCACCGGTATCACCGATAATGGCGGTACGGCCAATGGTGGCGTCAATGTCGCGGCACCGAACCTGACAACGACAGTATCCCTGACCGGGGTCAATGATGCGCCGGTGATCGGCAATGTGAATGGTGATACTTCCGATGTTATTGCCGGTTCCGGTGCGGTGGCCATCAGCGGCTTTGGCGATGCGACCGTTACGAATATCGACTCTGCCGATTACAATGGCGGGTTTCTGACCCTTGCCCAGAATACCGGTACTACCAATGGCAACTGGTTTGTTGATGGCACGACTGCAAGATCCGGTGGTGATGGCACGATATCGGCCGGTGAAACCATTCAGGTTGATGGCACAACCATCGGTACTGTGGATGGCGTCGATGACGGTCAGGGTGGCAACGATCTGACCATCAATTTCAACAGCGCCAATGCAACCAATGCCCGTGTCGAAACCCTGATCCAGAATCTGCAATACAGCGCACCAAGTGTGCTGGGCGATCGCACCTTTACCATGACGCTCAATGATGCGGATGGCACGGCCAATGGTGGTGTTCAGGATGACACGGCAAACTTCACCATCTCGGTCACGCCGAACCCGCCGGTTGTCGGCAATCTCGATGGCGACAGCATTTCCGGCGGCAATAATGTGGCGATTGCCTTTGACGTGGATGGTGATGCGACGGTCAGTGATGCGGATTCCGCGCAGTTCAATGGCGGCTCCCTGACCATCGACAAGACCTCGCTGTTGAGCGGTGATTTCAGCTTTATCGCCGGTGTAACCTCCGGTGGCGATGCAACCATCGGCAGTGGTGAGACGATTGCTGTTGGCGGTACCGATATCGGCACGGTTGCCACCGATGGGCAGGGTGCCAATGATCTGGTTATCGATTTTAATACCGATGATGCAACGCCTGCCAATGTTCAGTCCCTGATCCGTGCGCTGCAATTCACCAGCACCGAGGCGGGTGACCACACATTTGATCTGACGATCACGGACAGTGATGCATCGCCAGCTACATCGGCTGCTTCGACGGTTACGCTCAATGTGCAGGCCAATCCGGTCAACACGGTACCGGGCGGATCAAGCCTTTTCGATGGTACGGCCTTCGCGCTGACCGGGATTTCTGTTGCCGACAGTGACAGCGCGTCTGTCACGACAACCGTGTCGGTTGGGGCCGGTGTCGGTACCTTTACCGCCAGCGGTGCGGCGACGATCACCGGTGGTAGCACCAATTCGATCCAGATCGCCGGTACCATTGCCGATGTCAATGCGACGCTCGGCAATCTTATGTACACCCCGGCGGTCGACAGCTTTGGCAGCCAGACGATTACCGTTGCGACATCCGATGGCACGAACAGCGACAGCGATACCATTTCGCTAACCGTCTATGACCGCCCAACGATCAGCAATCTGAATGGTGACAGCGCCAGCACGACACCGGGTACGGCAATCGCCATCGATACGGGGACTGCTGTGGCGATTACCGATGGTGATAATGCTGACCTCAATCAGGGTACGCTGACCATCAGCCGTACCAGCCTGCTCGAAGGCAATTTCGCTCTTGGCGGGACCGAGGTAACAGCCGGTGGCGATGCAGTGATTGCCGCTTCTGAAACGATCAGTGTCAGCGGCACCGATATCGGTACCGTTTCGGCAACCGAGGATGGTCAGGGCAGCAATGACCTTGTCATTGATCTGTTCGGCGACGGGGATGCGACATTTGCCAATGTTGCGGCATTCATCAATGCGCTGACCTATGCCAGCGACACGAACGGCGCGCATACATTTGATCTGACCATTGAGGATCAGGACAACGCTGTTTCCGAGGCGGCAGGCTTCACGGTCAATGTCGCAACACCGAGCAGTGGTGGCTCCAATCCGCCATTCCTTGTGGTCAATGAGCCGCCGACAACCGATCCGTCAACCGGTGCCGAAATCCAAACCACGCGGATTACCAATGTTGGCAGCACGAGCGGTTCCGCTGCTATCGTGCAGAACACCAACAACAACGGCAATCTGGTGACGGCAACCCTGCCGGGTCAGGTATCGCTGACCTCGACCGGGCCAACCACGGCACAGTCCGGGCAGGATGCGCTGACAACGCTGGTTAACGCGATCGATACCCGTGATACCGGTGGCGAGCCGGGGCTGATTACCGGCGCGCAAAACTTCCTGAACACTCTGGTGACGACGACCACGCTGGATGTGCGAACCATCGTGCCGACCACCACCCAAACGTCACTGTTAGATCCGATTGTCATTACCGGTACGCCCAGCAGCGATGGATCAACCCAGGCGGAAGCGTTTGTCATTGATCTGCGCAGCCTGCCATCAGGCTCCACCGTGCACCTCGACAATATCGAGTTTGCCTCGATCATGGGCAATGCCACGGTGACCGGCGGGGCCGGAGACAACTACGTTACAGGCGACGATGCTTCGCAGTTTATCACGCTCGGCGTGGGCGAGGACACGCTGTTCGGTGGTGCGGGCAATGATACCGTCAGCAGCACCGGGGGCTATGACGTTCTCTATGGTAACCAGGGCGATGACCTTGTCACCGGCGGCGATGCCGGGGATTGGGGCTTTGGCGGTCAGGGTGAGGACGTTGTCTATGGCGAGGCCGGTGGCGATGTAGCCTTCGGCAACCGTGATGCCGATGTGCTCTATGGCAATACCGAGAATGACGTGCTGTTCGGTAATGAGGGCAATGACAGCCTCTATGGCGGTCGGGACGAGGATACGCTGTTCGGTGGTCAGGGCGATGATGTGCTCTATGGCAATACCGGCAATGACGACCTCGTCGGCAATACCGGTAATGACACGCTCTATGGCGGCGATGGTGCTGACAGCTTCAGCTTCCACGCGATGATCAGCGGCCCGAGCGGCAGTGACGTGATCGCCGATTACGATGCCACCGAGGGCGATGTTATCGCTGGTGACATCTTCACCGCCGACAGCACCGCAACCCTCACCGAAACTGGCCTGCAACTCACCGCGGAAGACGGCAGCACCCTGCTGATCATCGGCGTCACCACCCTCGACGACGTGGTGTTTGCGTAAAAGGGTAACAGGATCAGAGGCAGCCGGTATTCAGCCGGTTGCCTCTATTTCCTCGCGTTTCATTTCCAGTTCCAGCCATTGTTCCTCAGCGGCGTCGCGTTCTGATTTCAGGGCGGCGAGGCGGTTGGCGTTGGTCTGGAATTTCGCCGCGTCTTTGGTGAAGGCATCGGGGGCGGCCAGTGCCTGTTCCAGCTTTGCCATCTCCGCTTCCAACTGCTCGATCTTGCCGGGCAGGGTGTCTAGGGCATACTGGTCCTTGTAGGACAGCTTGGCCTTCGCGGCTTTTTTTTCAGTAGGTTTTGTCTTGCTACTGACTTTCGGCTTTGCCGGTGCGGCCTCGCTCGATTTCTGCGGCAGGCGGGCCAGTGCCGCGTCCTGTTGGCGGCGCATATCGGCATAACCACCGGCATATTCGGCCCAGACACCGATCTCGCCCTTGGCGGCGGCCACCGGGTCGGGGGCAATGACGCTGCTGACCGCACGGTCGAGGAAGTCCCGGTCGTGGCTGACCAGCAGAACCGTGCCCTCATAGGCCGAGACCATTTCCTCAAGCAGGTCGAGGGTTTCGAGGTCGAGATCGTTGGTCGGCTCGTCCAGCACCAGCAGGTTTGACCGGCGCGACATGGCGACGGCAAGGGCTAGGCGTCCGCGCTCACCGCCGGACAGGGCGGAGACAGGTGTGCGTGCCATATTTGGCGGGAACAGGAAGTCCTTCATATAGCCATAGACATGCCGGCTCTCTTCGCCGATCTGCAGCATCTCGCCCTGTCCCTCGGTCAGGGTCTCATAAATGGTCAGGCGCGGATCGAGCAGTTTGCGCTGCTGGTCGAGGGAGACAACCTCCAGATTTGTGCCGAGCTTGACCCGGCCTTCATCGGTCTCGATCTCACCGGTCAGCATCTTCAGCAGGGTGGTCTTGCCGGCACCGTTCGGGCCGACGAGCGCCACCCGGTCGCCGCGCATGATCATGGTGTCGAAGCCCTGCACGATGGTGCGGTCGCCATAGCGCTTGGTCAGGTTGCGGGCGAGAATGACCCGGTGGCCGGATATGTCACCCTCGCCGACATTCAGCTTGTAATCCTGTATCCGCTTGGCCCGGCGCTCGACCCGTTCGGTGCGCAGGGTATGCAGTTGGCCGAGGCGGCGGACATTGCGCTTGCGCCGACCACTGACGCCGTGGCGCAGCCAGTGTTCCTCGGCCTCGATCTTTTTCTTCAGCTTATGCTGTTCGGCCTCTTCCGCATCGAGCACTTCATCGCGCCATTGCTCGAATGCCTTGAACCCCTGATTGAGGGTACGGCTGGTGCCGCGGTCGAGCCAGATCATCCGCCGGGTCAGTCCCTCGAGGAAGCGGCGGTCGTGGCTGATCAGGACGAGGGCGGTATTGCTCGCGCGCAGGCTTTCCTCGAGCCAGTCGATCATCGGCAGATCGAGATGGTTGGTCGGCTCATCCAGCAGCAGGATATCGGGGTCGGGGGCCAGTGCCCGGGCGAGCGCCACCCGGCGGCTTTCCCCGCCCGAGAGGTGGCGCGGATCTTCCTTGCCGGTCAGCCCCATCTGGTCGAGCAGCAACTGGGCCTTGAACGCGAGGTCGCCATCGGCGAGGCCGTCCTCGACCGCCTTGAGCGTGGTATCGAAATGGCTGAAGTCGGGCGCCTGTTCCAGATAGCGGACGGTGATGCCGGGCTGGACGAAACGGTCGCCCTGATCCGGCTTGATCAGACCGGCGGCGATTTTCATCAGGGTCGACTTGCCGGAGCCGTTGCGCCCGATCAGGCCGACTCGGTCCCGCTCATGCACAAACATATCCGCCCCGGTAAACAGTGGCTGGCCACCGAAGGACAGGTGAATATCTTGCAGGCTTAACAGTGGCGGTGAGGACATATATGCGGCGCTGATGGTTGGATTTGCGCGGACTTTAGTGTGATCGACGGGCGTTGGCCAGCGCCGTTTGAGCGATTGTCGCATCTGGTATGCGTGATTGAACACTGGCGCTTTCTTTCATCATGGCTAGGGTGCGCGAATGTGTTGCCGCTGGTTCCGGCCAGCGACGTCTTCTCCAACCCGCCTCCCGACTAATGGCAGCCGGCCGGCGAGAGACAAGGAACGGCAGTACCCTATGTCCGCACTCAATACCCTGATGGGTCTGGCACTCCCCGGTCGCTTTGGTGGCCGCCAGGAAACCCTCGCCGACAAGAGCTTCAAAGATACCGCATCAATCCTCGCTGCATTCGGCGTGCGCAGTGGCGCACCGGAGCCGGGCAAGCCTGTCCGCCTGATGCGGATGTCGGATGTGAACGCGACCAGCGAGGCCTCGGCCCTGCAACCGGCCTCACGCGATGACCAGTTCTCGATCAAGATCAGCCACGGTATCTACAAGCTGGCCTCGCATCTGACCAAACGGGACGGCTTTGATCGCATGGTGCTGAACTTCCAGCGTGACGAGGCCAGCAATCGCTGGAAACTGCAGGATATCGATTATCGCCGGTTCGAGGATTCCGCCTCCTACACCATCACCCGCGACGATCTGAACGCCCGCGATTTCGGTCGGTTGAGCCAGGCAGCCCAGCAGCTGGTGGCCAAGGCTGCGCGCCTCGGACCCGCTGGCGACCTGTCCGCACTTAACCGGTTCGGTGCTGTGGTGAACTCGGTTGCCGGTACGCATATCGCTGCCGTTCGTGCCACCAAGCCTGGGCCAGCGGATGCTGCGCCATCCCCAATGAAGTCAGCCGCCTGATCCGCTATCAGGCGCTTGGCTTTACGGACCGATCCGGTGTATCCCCATAACCGGTCTGTCCCTGTAGCTCAGCAGGATAGAGCACGGGATTCCTAATCCCGGGGCCGTGGGTTCAAATCCCGCCGGGGACACCACTCTTCTTTTGAGCCGTTTTGGTATTTTCGAATTTCTGCCAGCCTCTTATATGCTTCAGCTCTTCGGGCTGTGAGGCGGCTTGAGCTATACGCAATTTTTATAGGTTATTTTATATGTAATACGTTTTAACTTTCTTCGATCCGTGCTCAACTCACATTGTCAACCAATGCGGCTTTGCCACACGGAGTATTCAACATGCCTAACACGCCTATCCACGGAACTATGACGCTGGCACGCGATAAAGACGGCGAACCCTACAGCGCCTATGATGGGGATGCGGATAACAAGCGCGATAGCTCTCGTGAGCATGTGACGATCAAATTCGCCAGGGATGAGAATAATCAGTCTGTCGTTCATGAGATCGTACGTCGTGACAAGCCAACACAAAAGGCAGTTGATGCGGTTGTCGAAGCCGGCTGGCCTGATATGGCGGCAAACCTGCAGACACCAAAGGAATCCACGATTTTCGGTGTGAAGTTTGAGGTTGGTGGTCCAGCGCAGGGTACTGTTGTGGATCGTGAGGCTTTTGCTGATCCCAAGGCGCAGACGGCTATGGCTGATGCGCACAAGAACTACTGGACTGCATCATTCCATACGATCCCGCCTATCGGTGGTGAACAGGCACAGGCCAGTGCAATTGCAGATGTCAGTCGTTACCGCGAGGCGCAGGCACCCAAGGCTAAACCAGCTGCACCGGGTGTGAAGGCTGGCATGTAATATGTACAGGTGAGGGGACGGTGCGATGCCTTTCTCCTCACCTTATACCGTTCGCGGGTGTGGTTTGCTCCAAACCAATGCGTCTTTAGCCCATTCACAATCTGGTTGTTGATTTAACCATCCTGCCGTAGTCGCGGCGGGAATGATTTTTATGCTTTCTTGCACCGGGTCTAGTCTCCTCAGACAGGCGGCTTTATGACCGCTGGCCCCGAAGAAGAGAGATAAAAACATGGGCGGAAACTCACTTGTCGATATGGTCAAAAAGGGCCTGAAGCGATACCGCGATGGCGGCGATGACATGCTGGCCGCGCGCCATGATGCTGTGACCGATATTCTGCGTGCCTATGGCATGACCCGACCGGGTGCGAAGGGCGAGGAGCCGCGTGTGGTCAGCGAGCTGTTCGTTTCCGAAACCGAACGGTTCCAGCATTACAGCGGCTCGGTCTCCGGGTTCGCGCCGGATGAGGACAATGACAACCGGTTTGTCCTGATGTTTTCCCAGAGCCTTGGTCGTGAGGGCGGTTCACTGAGCATTGAGCCGCTGGCCAATACGGTTGCCGTGGAATTCACTCGTGATCCCGCTGCCGGCAAAGATGGCAAATGGCAGGTCTCCGGCCTTCGCTTCAAGAAGGAAGGGCACAGGATGGAGAGTTTCACGATTGCCGAACTCGGCCAGCACCGGACCAACCAGATCCTGAATGCTGCCAGGGAAATTGCCATCGAGAGCCAAAAACTGGCGTCCTCGAAATATCCGCAGGAACGTGGTGGGGCGATGCTCTATCTCAGTGGTCGTCTCGGCCTGCTCGATATGGAGATCGGCCATCGCTATGATGCGCGGCTCTATGATAACGCGCATGACGCCCGCCGCCGTCCCGCAGCCTGAACCGTCAGGTTGATCCATCGCGCTGACATATCCTGCTGATCCATTTGACGGGGATCATATTTCACGTCACAAATCAGAATGTTGACGGCCCGGCTTATGGGCCATGATGGGTTACTTGAAACGCACGGACCAATGACAGGCGAGAGCGGTAATATCAATGCGCCGGATGCGGCCATGTCCCCGGTTGAGGGGATGTCCCGGAATGAAGTCTCGAGCGCCCAGCGTTTTCTGCTGACGGTGGCCGGTCGGCGTCGTGCGGCGGATGAGCTGACCGACATCATGTTGTCCTTCAACATACCGAGCGAGGAAGCCGCCAAGCCGATGGAAGGCGACACCGGTCGCCGCAGCCCGAAGAAACATGCCGCCGCCCATACCGGTCGTTTCCTGATGGAAACGGTATTGCGCCGGGATGTGGATGGGTTGAAGCGCCTGATTGTCTATCCGTTCCGGTTTCAGGGCGAGGTATGCCGGGACGAGGGTGATCTCGATGCGCTCTGGTTCAGCCATATCGTGGCCGAAGGAACGGCACTGATGCAGGCCGAGCCGTATAAGCTTATCTATCAGATGGTTGCCAATATCGATGAATTCCGGACACTTGATCCGGATGAGGGCGATCGGCTGACCGGTATTGAGCTGGTTGATGATGATTTTGTCGTGGGTATCATCGTGGCGTCGGGTAATGTGGCGCAGGCGGTGAATTATCTGCTGCGCTGGAATGATGGGGCGATCAAGGTTGTTGGTATCTGGACTTAAAACTGTTTCCGCACGGGCTGCGCTGTGCCTTGCGATTATGTGTTTTGCGACAGCCCTGCCCCATGCGGTACTGGCACAATCCGCGCCGGTACAGCTCAACAGTCCGCCCGCACTCAACCTGCAGGAGATGATGGAGGCGCTGCGCCAGAAATCATCCGAAGGCTCCGCCATCCGTCCGCCAGCCGGGCAAGCGCAAGGTATCGCGCCGCCAACGATTGCAGCACCCGCCCGACCGCAAGGCCCGGCCCTGCCGTCAACCTTGCCATCGACACTGGCCCCACCGCCTGCGGAACAGAGACCAGCGCCTGCAGCGCAAAGACCAGCGCCACAACCGGTTGATTTGCCGTCAAGCCTGACCCCGTTCGAGGAACCACCGGCCAAGCCGCCAGCACAGGCACAGACGCAAGCTCCCGGACAGCAGGCCCCCAACCAAGGAATGGCGATACCGCAACTGCCCGAGGGCGGACGTGATGTGAACAGCATCATCGAGCAGGCGATCAGGATGCAGCAGAATGCCGACGAGATGGCCGGCGGCAGTGATCTCGAAAAACTGGCAGCGCTGTTCGCCGGTGATCTGGGCATGAATGCAACCGCGCCGACATTGCGGGCGCAGGCACTGGCGGTTTCCTTTATCGATTACCTCTATCGTCGGGATCAGCCGCGGCTACGTCTGCTTGTCGGCCTGCCATTCTATGCCGATGACTTCATGGTCGATAATGAGCGCGATCTGAACAAGATGCTGGGGCCGATAAACCCGGTCACAGGCCCGCCACTACCGGTTGCCGATGATCGCAAGGATGACCGGCTGATCGGGATCACCACCATGCGGATTGCCGAGCTGCGGGAGAGCGAGTTTTATATCGGTGATCGTGGCGCGGACCTGCTCGGGCTTGATGAAGAGGATTTCTATATCCATCTGGTGTTCCTGCGCGGTGAGTTGATCAAGCCGATGATCGTCTATGTCCGCCGAGCTGCCGAAGACCGGTTCGAGGTCGCTGGTTTCTTCGACTGATCCGGGAGGGTCAGGCCATGTCCCGCAAACGTCGCGCGCCCGGATCGGTTCAGGGGCTGGAGGAATTGAGCAGGGTCCGGCTGTCGACCCATTTCTTCCTGCGTGATTTCCTCTATTCGGAAGTGGCGGCCATTCACGGCATCGCCAATATTCCAGATGATCCCAATCTGGCGATTGCGGCGGGCACAGGGCTTTGTGAACAGCTGCTGGAACCACTGGTCAGTGCCTTCGGGCCGATTGCGCTCCGCTCCGGGTACCGCTCACCGGCACTCAATCGTTTCTGCAATGAGAACCGCTATAACTGCGCCCGCAACGAGGCTTCGGTCGCCGGACATATCTGGGATCTGCGTGATGAGCAGGGCGGCATGGGCGCCATGGTGACAGTGGTAGTGCCATGGTTCATCCCGCAGTATGAGCAGAGCGGCGACTGGCGACCGCTGGCCTGGTGGATACATGACCATCTGCCCTATTCGGAGATGTGCTTTTTTCCGAAACTGGCTGCCTTCAACCTCGGCTGGCGCGAATATCCGCTGCGCGAAATCCGCTCCTTCGCCGCACCGAAAAAAGGCCTGCTGACCAAACCCGGCATGCCGGGCCATGACGCCGACCATTCCGCTCTGTATCCGGGGTTTCCCAAAAGGGCCTAACTGACTGGATACCCCGCTTTGTTTACGTTAAGGTCACCCTTGCAACCATCGGTTGATGCTGCGGGGGAAGAGCATTGGCAATACTGACAGTTACGACACGGGCGGATGAGGCTTTTGACGGCGGTGAAACCACCGCCAGCACCGATGGGCAGGGGCTGTCCTTGCGTGAGGCGATCGCCCTTGCAAATTCCGGCGATACCATCACATTCGATGCGAGCCTGTCCGGCCAGACCATCCTGCTCGGCGATGCCAACGGTGATGGGGTTGTCAGCGGTGGTGAGGTGGCAACAGAACTCGGCATCAATAAGGCGCTGACCATTGATGGCGATCTTGATGATGATATGTCTGCTGACATATCGCTGGATGGGGCTGGCAGTTCGCGCATTCTGTATGTTTTTGGCTCGGATTATGATCTGAACCTGAACGGCCTGAACTTTCAGAATGCAAATGTCATAAACGAAACCGGTAAGGCGTTTCCGAATAAGGGCGGGGCAATATATTCAACGCTGTCAGGTGGTGATGTTGAAATTCAGAACTCCGCCTTTTCCGATAATTATGCCGATCATGGTGGTGGTGCCATATCTTTGATGTTTGGCGACACTCTCAGGATTGATAATACCACTTTTTCCAACAACGGTGCGGGCGAAGGCAACGGGTATGATAGTGGTGGTGGTGCGATATATGTTGATTATGCAAGTCTGGTTGTTTCAGATTCTGTGTTTGAAGGAAATGAATCCTATATTGGCGGTGCGATAGTTTCCTATTCATATGACGTGGAGATTGTCTCTACGATCTTTCAGAATAATAGTTCGGCCGGAGATGGCGGTGCTCTGTTCGTTGAACGCGCCAGTTCAGTTTCCGTATCTTCTTCTCTGTTTTTGGGAAATTCCGCTGATATAAATGGTGGTGGGGCAGAGGTTAGTGCAAGTGATGTTCAGATCATTAACAGCTTCTTTGTTGCCAACAGTTCCGGAAATGGCGAGCCTGACACTGCTGGTCTCGGAGCCCTGTATATCTCTGATGTCCCGTGGACTTCAACTGATGGGCAGATTTTAAACTCGGTATTTCTTGATAATCGTGCATTCGAGGGTGGTCATAACGATCTTGTATGGTATGCCGATCAAGATAGCGCGGTTGCTCTTGTCAACTCGGTATTCTTCCAGACGGTTCCAATTGCACAGGGGTATGCGACGGCCTCTATTCGCTATCCGGATTTTACCGGCGGTTCAGGTGTTTTTCCTTCTTATCCGACGGCATCTGTTCCGGTTTTCAAGAACAACTATTTCTATTCTCTTGATGACATGGACGGTGCTCTTGTCCGTCTGATTATGGATGATGATAATGCCAATATTCTGGCGGTTGATTATGATCCATCGAGCTTCTTCAGCAATGATTTGATCCCTGGCACCCCCGATCCGATGTTGGGGCCATTGCAGGACAATGGCGGACCGGTGCCGACCATTGCATTGTTGCCGGGCAGTCCGTTGATTGATGCCGGTACCGCAACCTTGCCCGATGGGGTGATGTTGCCGCTGATTGATGCGCTTGGTGCTGCCCGGATCGTTGGCGTGGCGGTTGATATGGGCGCGGTTGAATTTGTACTTGCCGCAGAAGATGACCCGACCGAGGAGGATGACGTCTCAACCGTGCCATCGGAAGGCGACGATGCCATTCAGCTTGGTATTCTGGATCGTGAGGTCTTCGGTGGCGCAGGTCACGACCGTATTGATGGCTCGCCGGTAAGCGAAGCAATCTTCGGCAATCTGGACAATGATACCCTGACCGGCGGTGCCGGTGAGGACAGCTTGTTCGGTGGGCAGGGCGATGACTATATCGAGGGCAATACCGGGTTCGACCTGCTGTTCGGTAATCGCGGCAATGATCAGCTCTATGGTGGCAAGGACAATGACGTCCTCTATGGCAACCAGTCCGAGGATACGTTGTTCGGCGGTGTCGCGGATGATGTGCTGTTTGGTGGGCAGGGCAATGATGCCCTCTATGGTGAGGATGGTAATGACCAGCTGCTTGGCAACAAGGGCGATGACACCCTGATTGCCGGGAACGGTGATGACATTCTGACCGGTGGTGCCGGTAATGACATGTTTGTCGGGCTTGGTGGTGCCGATGTCTATATCATCCGGGCCATGGAAGGCGATGACGTTATTGTCGATTACCAGAGAGACCAAGGCGACGTGATCGCTGGCGGTGCCTTCTCTGCTGCTTCACAGGTCAGTGTGATCGAGACTGGTCTGGTGCTGACCTCAGCGGATGGCAGCACGCTGACCCTGATGGGTGTGACCGATCTCGATGACGTGCTCTTTCTCTAATATTCCCTATTCGGCATAGCCTTTGGCCTTCAGGGCGGTTTCGATTTCGTCGAGGGCGACGGGGTCGTCGATGGTTGCGGGCATGGTCCATGGCTGGGCATCGGCGATCTTCTGCATGGTGCCGCGCAGGATCTTGCCGGAACGGGTCTTTGGCAGGCGCTCGACCACCATGGCCTGTTTGAAGGCCGCGACCGGGCCGATTTCCGAACGCACCCGCTCGATACAATCGGCGAGCACTTCTTCCTTCGTGCGTGCGCACCCGGCATTGAGCACGAGGAAGCCGAGCGGCAACTGACCCTTCAGCTCATCGGCGATACCGATCACCGCGCATTCGGCAACATCCGGGTGGGATGACAGCGCCTCCTCCAGCGCGCCGGTGGACAGGCGGTGCCCGGCGACATTGATCACATCATCGGTGCGGGTCATGACATGGACATAGCCATCGGCATCAATGAACCCGGCATCACCGGTCTGGTAATAGCCGTCAAAGTCGCTGAGATAGGATTTGCGGAACCGGTCATCGGCATGCCAGAGCGTCGGCAATGAGCCGGGCGGCAGCGGCAGCTTGATCGCCAGCGCACCGATCTCGTCAGGGCCGACCGGTTGGCCGCTCGGATCGAGACATTGCACATTCCAGCCCGGCATCGGCACGGCGGTGGAGCCGTTCTTGATCGGCAGTTGCTCGATCCCGAGCGGGTTGCCGCAGATTGGCCAGCCGGTTTCGGTCTGCCACCAGTGATCGACCACCGGCACGCCGAGCTTGTCCAGCGACCAGGCGATGGTATCCGGGTCCGAGCGCTCACCGGCCAGAAACAGCGAGCGCAGGGAGCTGATGTCATAGTTCTGCATCAGGGTGCCTTGCGGGTCTTCCTTGCGGATCGCACGCAGGGCGGTCGGTGCGGTGAACAGGCACACCGGCTTGTGCGCGGCAATCACGCGCCAGAACGCCCCGGCATCGGGCGTGCCCACCGGCTTGCCCTCATAGAGGATGGTGGTGCAGCCATGGAGCAGGGGGGCGTAGACGATATAGGAGTGGCCGACCACCCAGCCAACATCGGAGGCGGACCAGTAAACCTCGCCCGGCTTGACGCCATAGAGGTTGCTCATGCTCCATTGCAGGGCGACCTGATAGCCACCGGCATCGCGCACCACGCCCTTGGGCTGGCCGGTGGTGCCGGAGGTGTAGAGGATGTATTGCGGGTCATTGGCCTTGACCGGCACACAGTCAGCGGGTGCTGCCTTGTCCACCGCCTCGGCGTAGTCATGATCGCGACCGACCTGCATGATGGCACGGTTCATTGGTCGTTGCAGGATCAGGCAGGCGGATGGCTTATGACTGGCAAGCTCGATTGCGCGGTCCAGCATTGGCTTGTATTCGACGATGCGGCCCGGCTCGATGCCACAGGAGGCGGAGACGATGATGACCGGTTTGGCATCGTCGATGCGGGTGGCCAGCTCCTGCGGGGCAAAGCCGCCGAATACGACTGAATGAACGGCGCCGATCCGGGCGCAGGCGAGCATGGTGATCGCGGCTTCCGGCACCATGGGCATATAGATGATCACCCGATCGCCATAGCCAACGCCGTGCTGTTTCAGCGCCCCGGCGCAGCGGGCAACCCGGTCACGCAGGTCGCGATAGCTGATTTTGGTGATGCTGTCGGTGACCGGGCTGTCATGGATGATCGCGGTCTGGTCGGGGCGGGCGGCGACGCCGATGCCATCCACATGACGGTCGACGGCGTTGAAGCAGATATTGGTCTCGCCCCCGGCAAACCATTTGTAGAAGGGCGGGTTGCTGTCATCGAGGACCCGGTCCCAGCGCTTGAACCAGTGACTGTTTTCGGCGACCTCGCCCCAGAACGCAGCGGGGTCGGTCAGCGACCCACGATAAATATCGGCATAGCGTGACGTCATCGCGTGCCTTTCCTCCCTGATCTGTCCGTCTGTTTTTGGTGACGGTTTCTTATGCGGGAATGATGGGCGCGAACGGGGCGTCTGGCAAGTTTCGGGCTGGCTTAAGGAGGGTTAGTCTTTGCGGCAGGGGCGTTTGGGAAACGGGATGACAACGGCGCCCGGCGGCGTTTCTGCTTCTTCCTGCGCCATGATCAGGGGATGGATGATCCAGTTCATGGCGCTCATGGTCATGGCAAACCGCCGGGCGGGTGGTCCGGCCATATAGGCTTCATCCGGCTTGATATAGGCTTCGAGCATATGGGTCGCCTTGTCCCACTGGTTCTGCTGGAACGCGGCGAGGGCGTTGATGACGCAAATCTCGAAGCGGTGCAGATAGAGACAGGATGAGCAGCCGATGGAATAGGGGCCCATGGCACCGCAGGCGAGCATGCTGAAGAACTCGTCCACATCGCCGATGACCTCGGGCATGCCGGTGGCGGCAAAGCTCTGCTCGATGACCGGCAATGCTTCCTCACCCAGTGCCATGCCGCGAAACCATGTTCGGATAACCCAGAGGATAAGGTGTTGTGGCGGGGTCAGGGCATTGACCTCAACGTCGCTATGCGCTTCCTGCATGATCGCTCCCGAAAGCAAATGATAATCATTCTCATTTGCATGGTAACTGAAGTCACATGTTTTGCAAGCGGCATGGAAGAGGCGCGCGCAGGAGAAAATTTCATTTGCATTTTCAACCGGTAAGTTTATATCAGCGACTCAGTTGAGATTGATTCTCAATTTCAGGTTGCCTTCATGATGTTGGTGCCTGGGTGTTTCTGGCGCTTTTCTGTCTGGTTTAGATGCAAATGAGTCTAAATCGCATTAACGGAGTAAGCAGCTTTTCCCGGGTCCCCAAACTGTCATGAAATCCAGTTGCAGGTTGAAGTGTTATAATATAACACTTTGTCGCGAATTGACCCATATCATCTTTCGGGCCGGGCTGTATCTCCCAAGTACCTGTCTGAAAGCATCTTCAAATAGAACTAAGGAAATCAGCATGTTACAGGCGACTAACGCAGCACCGATCGATCGCTGGCTGAAAGACCCGCAAGAGGACCGACAGATGAGCGATGACCACCTCATCCTGTGGGACCGAATGATTGACCTGATGCGCGAAGGTGATCTGTCCGAGGCAACCGTACTCGATTACGGCTGCAATACCGGCGGTCTGCTTGCACGCTTGCTTGAGCGGCGGCCTTTTGCCCGCGGCAAGGGCGTGGATATTGCCGCCCAGGCGGTTGCCGATGCGGCCCAGAAATACGGTCATTTACCGCTATCATTTTCGACAATAGATGCGAATGAGTCCGAATCGCATTTGTATGATGTTGCGATCAGCCATGAGGTTATCTACCTCCTGCCCGACATTGAGGCCCATGCTCGCGACATGGCGAAATGGCTGAAGCCGGGTGGTCGCTATTACGCCGCGACCGGTTGCCATACCGCGAACCCGCGCTGGCCGGAATGGCGTACCTATATTGCCGAGACGGCAAAGATCGCGCCGCAGGATTACAGCCCGGAAGATTACGTCCGCGCCTTTGAGGCAGCCGGTTTCACCGCTGCCGTTCAGGCGTTCAAACTCGACAACTTCACACCATGGACCGCGACCGATCCGCTGTTCACGCAGGTGATGGACGCGCTCGACTTCTATCAGAACCACAAACTGCTGTTCCGTTTTACGGCTCCTGTTGCTGTTGAGGTGGCGAAATGAGTGCACAACCATCCCGCCGCGCCGTCATCCGCTCCCATCCGCTGCATCGCTCGGCAAAACGTGGCAATGAGGCCAATCCGCTCGACAAGCAGCAGGCCGATCGGATCGTCAATACGATCCTGACCGCCGCCGCAACGCTGGAAGAGCAGACCGACCTGTCACCGGACAACCCGGTGATCAACGAGGTGCTCTCCAAGCTGGTCGGCACCATTACCGAGCCTGCCAGCGCCGCAACCGCGCTTGCCGTGCTCGACAACAAGCAGGTGAAGGCGGTTCAGGAAAAGCTCTGGAACAAGCTCTCGGCAGCCGAAGGGGCCATGGAAAACTGGTGGAGTGCCAAGCTGCTCCGCGAGCGTCGGCTCGATCTCGATACGCTTGAGCAGTTCTGGTACCGCGACAACTACAAGGAACTGACCGCGCTTGAGGTCAAACACTGGGCGGATCAGGGCAAGCGCCCGGATGCCGACAGCCATGTGGTTTTCGTTGGCAGTGGCCCGCTGCCGCTGACCGCGATCGACCTGCATCTGCAAACCGGTGCCACTGTCACTTGCGTTGATAATGATCCGGTGGCGGTCAAGCAGTCACAGGCCTTGCTGCGTCGCCTCAATCTCGATCGCAAGATCAAGGTGGTCCATGCCAGCGGTGAGGATGCGGAATTCCGTGACGTCACCCATGCCATGGTTGCAGCCCTCGTGCCGAACCAAAAAGCAGTTGCCGAGCGTATTCTGGACCAGTCACCGAATGCGATGATCGGGGTACGCTCTGCCCGTGGTCTGCGGGCGGTTCTGTATCCGCCATCGGATGTACAGGGCCTGCGGGAGCTGGGGCTTACCTATACCGGTGGCAGCCCGACCAATGACCGCGTTATCAATACCCTGCTGACATTCTCACCGGGTCCTGATCTGGCCTTGCGGCAGGTACAGGCGGCAAAGTCGGATCACGACAAGTGCCAGTCCTGCACCAATACCGAATGCCCGACCCGGAAGATGCGGTTGGGATAAGCCGGAGATGGCATCTGCTTGATGATGGCATCACTTGCACCGAAATCGCTGGTTCAGATTGCGAATAACGCCAAGCTCGAAGAGGGCATGGTGCCGCTGCCGCCTGACCATGAATCGCTCGGCCACGGTTTGCACGGTGGCCGTGCGAAGCTGTGGGGACGTGGCAATCGCCCGCCATCGGTCGATCCCGAGGATGTGTTGCCGATCCATGAGATAACCGGCGGTGACCGGGTCTTCAATGCGGTCATGCGCAACGTCATGGCCTTGCGTCGTCTGCCCAACTCACTCGATGGCGACAAGGCCATCCGCAATGATTTTGCCGGTTTCTTCGACCTGCTCCGGGCACCACTGTCCCCGGCGGTCGAGATGTCGGTGATGTTCGACAAGCGGGTGCGCAATCTGGCCGGCTTTGCCCAATCGCGCATGTGTGCTGGCGAACGACGCATTGAGCGGGCGTGGTCGGAGCAGTTGCTTAAGGAGCGTCGGATGTCGTCCAGTACGCTCCGGCAATTCTGGTACTATGATAACTATACCGGCCTTTGTGATACCGAACTCGGACTGCTGCATCGCGGTGAACCGGGGCTGTCCCTGACCCGTGCCCGTGACCGGATTGCGATTGTTGGCGGTGGCGCGCTGCCGCTGACTGCGATCATGCTCTATGACATGGCCGGGGTGCCGATCACGGTACTGGATCACAACCCGCGCTGCTGCCAGGTGGCCAACCGGATGCTGCGCAATCTTGGGCTGGACAAGGAAATCACCGTTGTGCCGACCGATGGGCGCAGCTTCGACTTCAAGGGTCATACGATTATTTTCGTCGCCTCCAATACGCTGGGGGTGCGCGATACCGTGGCTCAGGCCCTGCGCACCGGTACGCCCAAGCGTATCCTGATGCGCAGTGTCGACGGCTTGCGGGCGCTGCTCTATCGCCCGGTCGGTTATGACGATATTTCCGGCTATGGCATGCAGCATGTGGGGCAATCGGATCGGACCGAGCAGTATTACAATTCGTCCCAGGCATTTATTCCGCCATTCGGTCTGCATGGTGAAATCGGCCATGATTCCAAGCTGGACTATCGGTTCAGCCGCTATATGCCGCATATGAATTTCAACAAGAACCTGTGGCTGGTTTCCCTGAATGCCCAATAGCTTGCCGTTTGCGGTTTCCTTACGCTGCGATAGTGTAATGATATGTCCAAACGCAGCCCGTCAGCCTGATGTCTACTGCCCGATTTCGTGAAATCCTGAACAAGCCAACAGCCTCGCTGATCGCGGCTGTGGTACGCTTTGACAAGGATAAGGCGATTGAGCTGCAGGCCAAGCTGCTCGCCATCCATAAGGCGGAGGCCGATCTGCCCCGTGAGGCACAGCAGGATCTCTATGGCATCCGCGATGAAGGCAAGCTGGCGACCGGGTTGAAGAAGGCCGGTGTCGATGCCGAAGCGATTGCCCAGGCCCATGATGATGTGACCAGCGAGAAGGGCATGCCGCGAGCAGTACCCCTGCTCGGGCAGGTTGCGGTCAATTTCCGGCTGGTCAGCAATGATGTGAAAAATGCCCTGATGACGGCACAGGCCGGGGAGCGGGCAGTTCGCGCCGGCGAGTTGATGAGCGGTATGCGCGCCGGGGCCCTGCCAGCCACGCTCGATAACCTGCTGCCAGGCACGGTGACCGATGCCCGCAATCCTGACGAGCCTGCCCGCGGCTTTATCGGCAAGTTCAAGGATGATCCGGCCGATCTGGTTGGTGCGCAGGCGATCCACCACCTCGCTGACCTTGCCACGGCAGCAGCGGCACTAGGTGTGTCCGAAACCGACAGCCATATGATTGCGCAAGCAGCCAATGATATCGGCGTGCTGGCCCGGCGGGCGCTGATCGGTGCCGGTGACTATCTGATCGCCACTGGCCAGCATGGCCCGGCGGAACAGACCTATGCGATAATGGGCATGGCTGATGGCCGCGATGAAGCAGCTGCGCTTGACCGATTGCAGGGATTTGTCACCCGGCAGCTTGAGCGGCATGAGGCTGCCGGTGTCCTCGACCCGGCCCTGCGACAACAATGGCAGGAATTGTCGGACAAGCGTGCGGAACAGGCGCGCCCAATCGTCAGAAACGGCCCCGCACCGAAACGTGATCTGGACGACCCCCAGCCACGGCCTGACCGGTGATTGCCCTGCAGGGGCGGCAAAAACACCTGAAAATTAGGGGGTTAATTCCCTTTGCTGCGTAATAAAATATGCTAGGTTAGTTTCGCGTTTAACAATCTGTGCTAAATCATAAGACATATAAAAATTGCACAGCGCCCGAAACAACCTAACTGACCTTTGGCTATGAGCAGGCAAGTTGATCTGTCGCTTGACCGCGATCAAATCGAAGCAGCAACGGAAGAGATCATCACAAGCGGTGTCTTGGGTGAGAAATCCCGCCTGCGCGAGCTGCTGCGCTTTGTGGTCGACGAAACCCTCGAGGGGCGCAGTGATCACCTGAAAGCCTATACGATCGGTACCCTTGGCCTCGGGCGCGGCGATGATTTCGACCCGAGCAGCGACAGCATCGTCCGGGTCGAGATGAACCGCCTGCGGCAGGCGCTGGATCATTTCTATGCCACGCAGGGGGCAACACAGCCGCTGCGGATCATCATTCCCAAGGGAACCTACAAACCATCCTTTGAATTTGTCGAGGTTGAACAACCGGAGCCGGTCGAACCAGCCGTGACGCCCCGGCGTGTATTTCCGCTGCCATCCACCTGGGCCGTCCGTGCGGGTCTGCCGGTATTTGCCGGGGTGGTCGGCCTGCTGCTGCTTTGTGGTCTGGTGATCTTGCTGATCCGGCAATATGGCGAGCATTACGGCTTGCCGGTTGATCTTGGCGGCGGTGAACTCTCGCCGCCGATCATTGAGGTGGAGCGGTTCGCAAATAATATTACCGATCCAGAATTCCGCTATTTCGCTGATGGCATACAGGTTCAGCTGGTCTCTGACCTGTCGCATTTCAGAACGTTGCGTATCCGGTCTGTGCCAGCATTTGAAGAGTCGCGGCAGATTGAGGTGCATCCTGCTGCGGATTACCGGATTGGAGGTGCCGTCAGCCAGATACAGGACAATATACGCCTGACCATGACACTATCTGATGCCGATACTGCCAATGTCATCTGGAGCACGACCCGGGATTTTGATGTCGTCGATGATGAATTGTGGAGCCGGATGCTGACCAGCGTACGGACGATTGTTGCACAAATCGGGGCGCCAACAGGCATCATGGAGGCCAATGGCTTGCGTCATATCGAGTTGCAGGAGCGGATCGGTGCCTTTGAGGGGGGCAGCAGTTATGAATGCCTGTTGCAGTGGCATGCCTATGACGCAACCAAATCCCAGTTGCTTGAGCCAAAGGTTCACAAGTGCCTTAATGAGTTGATCGAGAATGACACCCAGGACGCCAGTATATGGGCTGCTTATGCGCTTATGCGTTTTCTCGACTGGAGCAAGCAAAGTGATCTTGAAGATCGTACGGCGCTGATCGAGGGGTTGGAAGCGGCGCGTCAGGCCATCCGGCTCGACCCGACCGATGCTTCCGGCCATGAATATATGGGCAATATCCTGATGGCCCAAGGCGCACTCGACGAGGCGCGCAAATGTTATGAATGGGCAGTCACCCTTAATCCGTCCAAGGCTGATCCTCGGGTCATGCTGGGTTGGAACAAGATCCGACGAGGTATGTGGGATGAGGGCGTGGAGGATATTTACCGGGGTATCGGCATGAGCCCAAATCCGCCAGGCTGGTTCCGGATTCCGCTGTCTGTCTATTACTACCGTCAGGGTGATTTCGACCGGGCCTTCAATCAGGCCGAGATCATTATCGCCAGCGGTGATGAGAGGGGCATCCCGCTGGCGCTTGCCGCTGCTGTGCGCCTCGGTGCCGAGCGGGAAATTGTGCGCCTGACCTATATGCTGCGCAACTCGGGACTCAATGCCGATGACCCGATGTCGAGCATCCGGTCAGTGCTGAATATGCCGGAAATCATCTCTATGTATGAAGACGATATAAATAGTCTCAGTTTTAACTGATCCCAGACCGTCTGATTTGTGTCTCTGTATATGGTTGAAATATAAGCGTTTCACATTGTTACAACGCTGCCTGAACTGGAAACTTTACGTATAGGTAAGTATCTCCCTGTCATCGCGTGAAAGCGATACTCGGTGGGAAGAGCCATGTGGGTGGCGGCTAGAACGGTCGCTGCCCACGCCCCCTATAACGCCCATCGGTAACCAGACGAGGTATCCCCCATGGGCAGATTTTTCCATGACCATAAAGTCAGCGATGCGCTGAGACTGTTGTGTATTGATAATGATCCGGCGAACCGTCGATTGATTGCCGAGTACGCAAACATACTCAACTGGTCTGTCTGCCTGCCTGCCGATCTTGCCAGCGCCAAGAGTCTAGCCAGAGAGCACACATTCAATGCGATTGTCATGGACAGGGATCTCGGCGCCGATGTTGTCGGTACAGACATTATGCGCGAGTTGCGAGACGGTGATGGTCCGAATGCAGATACGCCGTTCCTGATGTGCACGGGGCGACAGTGGGAAGAGATTGCTGCCGAAGTGCAAGCGCTCAACCTCGGTGCCTATCTGCAAAAGCCGGTTTCACTCGCCCGGTTTGAAGAGGCAATCCTAAGCATTCTGGATGAGCAGGTTTTTTACCCGTCAAACGATTCAGTCTGCTGATTGCTGACGTTGCTGTTTTCTGTAACGAATAGCCGTAACGACAAGCGTTGTAACGCCCGCAATCAGGGTCAGTGGCACCGAGCGTATCAAGGCCCAGATCAGAACATTGAGAGCGCCCACCCTGGGCGCTTCTGATGTTGAGACGCCAGCCACAAACATGAAGGTGAACAGGCAGAATGCGGTGCCAATCAGGCCCAGCATGCGTTGCCGGGTTTCCGCATGATCGGGGCTGAGCAATATCTGTTTGCAGATGCTCGCCAGTCCATCCTGTTCTGTGGAAGTGCTCATCAGTATGCGTACTCCCGGTACAACGGTTCGATGGCACCGTTCCATTCGGTCTCAAACCGTTTGCGCTTCTCTGCCGCCGGGGTGATGCCGGTTTCCACAGTCTCGAACAGCGGATTCAGGAAGCCACGCTCGTCGACACCGACCCAGTCGAGTTCGGCGCGGCGCTTCAGCCCTTCGCGGGCAAGGTCGAGAACGGTTTTGCCAAGATCGCGCAGGGTGCCGTCCCGGAATGGAGTATTGAGCCCATGGGTCGGGGTCAGCTTGCGCAGGCTGTCGCGCTCTTCGGCGGTCCAGTCGCTGACCAGACGGTCCGCCTGATCCAGTACATCGTTATCATACAGCAACCCGACCCAGATCGCGGGCAGGGCGCAGAGATTGTCCCAGGCACCACCATCGGCTCCACGCATCTCGATATAGCGCTTGAGGCGCACATCGGGGAAGACGGTGGTCAGGTGGTCGCGCCAGTCCGAGATGGTCGGTAGCTCACCGGGCAGCAGGGGCAGTTTGCCCGCGAGGAAATCCCGGAACGACATATCCGAGGCGTCGAGATACTGGCCGTCGCGATAGACAAAATACATCGGCACATCGAGCACATAATCCACATAGCGCTCGAACCCGAACCCGTCCTCGAAGGCAAGTTCGAGACCGCCAGTACGGTCGGCATCGGTATCGGTCCAGATATGGGCGCGGTAGCTCTCATAGCCGTTTACCTTGCCCTCGGTGAAGGGCGAGTTGGCAAACAGCGCGGTGGCCAGTGGCTGCAGCGCCAGCGAGACGCGCATCTTCTTGATCATGTCGGCTTCGGTGGAGAAGTCGAGATTGACCTGCACGGTACAGGTCCGGCTCATCATATCGAGGCCGAGCGAGCCTTTACGCTCCATGTTCCGACGCATGATGGCGTAACGCCCCTTGGGCATCCAGTTGATCTCGTCCCGCCGCCAGTTGGGAGAGAAACCCATGCCGAGCATACCGATATCGAGCCGGTCGCCGACGGTCTTGGCCAGCGTCAGGTGCTTTTTCAACTCGCTGCAGGTCTGGTGGATGGTAGCCAGCGGCGCACCGGATAGTTCAAGCTGCCCACCTGGTTCGAGCGAGACCGAGGCACCATCCCCCGTCAGGCCGATGATATGTTCACCCTCCATGATCGGTTTCCAGCCGCTGATGCCCTGCAGCTCCGTCAGGATCGTGCGGATGCCCTTTTCACCATCATAGGCGGCAGGCTTCAGGTTCTTGTTACAGAACACGAATTTCTCATGCTCCGTGCCGATCTTGTACTGGTCGGCCGGTTTGCAGCCGAGTTCCAGTTCCTCGACCAGCTGTCGGCGGTCGGTAATCGGCATATGGTCGGGTTTGGTCGGGCCGGACATGGCTGTTTCGCCTATGTTTGTATGACAGGTTGCGTCGCGGGTCAGGTTTCTGACTGCCGGAGGTTCTGGACAATCGCAAGTGCGGACAGGGCAGCCGTTTCGGCCCGTAATATCCGTGGTCCGAGACTGATGCGGTCAGCAAATGGCAATTCGGTGAAGAGGTCAAGTTCCGTACTGCTGAACCCGCCTTCCGGACCGATCAAGATTGCGAGATTGCCAGCGGGCAGCGTGTCCTGCCGCAACGGAATGGTGGTGTCACGTTCAGCCGCGATCAGCAGGCGATCCGCGCTGTCCCAGCCCTGCAGGACGGTTGCCAGCGGGGTCAGTGGCAGGATCTCGGGCAGGTCGAGGCGCTCGCATTGTTCGGCTGCCTCAACAGTGATTTTCCGCCAGCGATCCAATTTCACGTCCCGGACCGATGTGTGTTCGCTCAGAACCGGTTGAATCGTGGTAACCCCAAGCTCGGTTGCCTTCTCGATCAGCCAGTCGGCGCGGTTCTTCTTGATTGGTGGAATAATCAGGGTGAGCGTTGATGACAGTACGGGTTGCGGGCGTTCCTGCACTGTTGGGGTAACCGTGGCATCGCGCTTGGAAATGGCCGTGATCTCCGCCCGCCATTCCCCGTCCCGCCCGTTGAACAGGGCCAGTTCGGCCCCAGGAGCGAGGCGCAGGACGCGACCGAGGAAATGGGCGCGGTCCGATGACAGGATTACGGGTTCGCCCTGCCGCAGATCCTCTTCCACATGAAGTCTGGTGGCCAGATCGGTGCTGGTGCGGTTTGGGCTTGTGGACATATCCATCGGGAAATCATCACGATATTTGGCATCAGGCTGTTGCCTTGCTAGATACTCCCGGAGCACTGCACTGTCCATGATCCATCGCGCACTATGACCCCAGAGCACCAAGACGCCCCAGCCGCTGACGTCACGAACGCTGAAAAAGCGCCTGCAACGGGAGCGGGTCATACGGATATTACCCGGCGGAGCCTGATCGAGCGGCTGCTGCCTGCCGCCGCCGGGCCCTATATCCGGCTGGCGCGGCTCGACCGGCCGATCGGTACCTGGCTGCTGCTGTTTCCCTGCTGGTGGTCACTGGTGTTGGCCAGCCCGGTGCCTCAGACGGTCCAGCTCTGGTATGCACTGCTGTTCGCCATCGGTGCCGTGGTCATGCGCGGGGCCGGTTGCACCATCAATGACATTCTCGACCGCAATATCGATGCCCGGGTTGAGCGCACCCGCAGCCGCCCCCTGCCATCGGGTGAGGTGACGCTGGCTCAGGCAATCATGTTCTTTGCCGTGCAATGCCTGATCGGCCTCCTTGTGCTGGTGCAGTTCAATGCCCAGACCATCACCATCGGCGCGTCATCCCTGTTGTTGGTGGTGACCTATCCCCTGATGAAGCGGATCACCTACTGGCCGCAATTCTCTCTCGGTCTGACCTTCAACTGGGGGGCGCTGGTCGGCTGGGTCGCCATGACCGGCACCCTGTCATGGCCGCCGCTGGTGCTCTATCTCGGTGGCATCTTCTGGACGCTCGGCTATGACACCATCTATGCCCATCAGGACAAGCAGGATGATGTCGAGGCCGGGGTCAAGTCACTGGCCTTGCGTCTGGGTGAAAACAGCGCGCCGTGGATTGCGGGGTTTTACATCATTGCCTGGGTTTGCTGGGTGATCGCCACCATCGGGGTCAGCGGTGATCACTGGCTGTCGGCGCTGTGGCTGATACCGGTGGCCATGCACTTCTTCTGGCAGTTGCAGGCCTGGCGACAGGATGATCCGGCGAGCGGGCTGGCGATTTTCCGGTCAAACCGTTGGGTCGGCTGGTTGGCGCTGGCCGGTTTTGGCATGGCGATGAGCCCGCCGATCTAGCGCTTATGCGCCGTTCCCTGCTTCGTTATCTCCAGCTTCGTCATCCACTTCTTCCGGCTGGCCTTCATCCGGGCGGATCAGCGCTACCACGGCCCCCGTGGGGTCGGAGATGATCGAGATACGGCCCAGTTCCGGGATATTGGTCGGCGGCAGACGGATCGCGCCACCGGCATCAATCACCTGTTTCGCCGTCGCGTCCACATCCTCGACCGCGATATAGGAGGTCCAGAAGGCGATCGCTTCCTCGCCATCGGCATCATCCATGTGCAGCATGCCGCCGATGCCCTGACCCTCATGGAGCCAGACCGAATAGGTGCCGAAATCACCGAGATCAACCTGCTGGCTCTTCCAGCCAAAAACCCTGCCGTAAAATTCACGGCAGACATCGGGGCGGCTGGTGGCCAGTTCGTTCCAGATGAACTGGTTGGTTTTGATCGGCATGGTCATGACCGCGATACTTAAGCAGAATGCGTCACAGCAGCAAGGTTTGCAGCGTGATCGGTGGTGTTTTGCCGGACACTGTGCCCTGCCGGTCAGTCTCTGCGGGTTGCCATGGAGCAATGGCGTGCCGGGCGAGCCGGTCAACCCGGCGCTGACGCAACAGCGGATCGGCAATATTGCCGGCAATGAACTGGTTCAGGCCGATACCGGGCGCGAGGCGACGGCACAGGAAGCGCTGCATTGCCGGTTGGCTCATCCGCGCCTGCCGCCGGTCATGCACCGGCAGTTCCGCCATACCGATCGAACGGTGTCCGAAAGTGGCGATGGTGCCTGCGCGGTGGCGATAGAGTACCACGCTGCTGACGTCGCCGGGCACGCCGCTGTCAGCCTCAACCGGTACATCGAAGCGGTCATAGGCAATGCCGAGGCCCTCGGTCTCGTCCATGCGCACAAATTCCGACGGGGTCAGCCAAACCAGCATCATGGCGCAGATGGTGCCGGGTGCCCGCACCGGGGTTGCTGGTATTGCACCGTAATGGCCGATCGAGGCCGCGAAATGCACATCGATGCCGTTGACCCAGACCGGCCAGACCGGGATGGCGAGCGGTTCGCGCCAATCGGCATATTTGCGCGCCAGTTGCCGGGCCGCCCGGTTCGAGCCGACCGCCAGCGTTGGCGCGCGTCCGCGCAGCAGGGCTGCCGTATCATCTTCCGCGGTCCATGCCCGGACCCTTGGCTGCAGAAAGCCGCCGCCGGTGACGATCATTGGCCTGTAGGCGCAGTCATAGGGATAGGTTAGCGCCCGGCGTGCTGCCAGCCGGGTGAGGCGATAGGTATTTTCTGTGGTGAAAATGCTCATTGATGGAAGACGGCTGCTTGTTTTGCCCGTGCACCCTGTTACATACCATTGGACGGATATTGTATAGGCGTTCTGCCTCGGGCTGATCGATACGGCTCGATTTCTTTACCTGCCGGCTGACAAAACGGACTTTCTCGATATGGCTTATGATCGCGACCGCGACACGACTTTTCTGGGTGACCTTATCAAGCGTGCCAAATCCTATGGCGCGGATGCCGCCGATGCGGTCATGTTCGACCAGACCTCGATCAATGTGGGTCAGCGTCTGGGCAAGCCGGAAACCATCGAGCGCTCGGAAAGTCAGGAAATCGGCCTGCGGGTATTCGTCGGCACGAAGGTGGCCAATGTCTCCACCGGTGACCGCAAGCCCGAGAGCATCCAGACACTGGTTGAGCAGGCCGTCGCCATGGCCCGCGCAGTACCCGAAGACCCCTATGCCGGGATCGCGGACAAGGGACAGCTGGCAACAGAGCTGGTCAATGTGGACAGCCTCGACAACACCGAGCCGAGCACCGAAAGCCTGATCGAGGTTGCGAACGAGACCGAGGCGGCGGCCCGTGCGGTACCCGGTGTCACCAATTCCGAGGGCGCGGATGCCGGTTATGGCAAGACCCGCGTGACCCTTGCCACCTCGAACGGTTTCCTCGCCAGCTATGCCGTGACCCGGCACACGGTATCCGTCTCGGTTCTGGCCGGTGAGGGTACCAAGATGGAGCGCGATTACGACTATGCCTCCAAGGTTTATCGCAGCGACCTGCCACCGGCAGCCCAGATCGGCAAGACCGCCGGTGAGCGGGTGATCAAGCGGCTCAACCCGCGCAAGGTGCCGACCGGCAAATATCCCGTGGTCTTTGACCCGCGGGTATCGCGCACGATCCTCGGCCATCTGAGCGGCGCGATCAACGGCCCGTCCATCGCCCGTGGCGTCAGCTTCCTGAAGGACAAGCTGGGTGAACAGATCCTGCCGATCGGTACGCTGGTGGTGGATGATCCCTTCGTCAAACGCGGGCTGCGCTCGCGCCCGTTCGACGGTGAGGGACTGGCCCCGATGCGCCGGAACATCATCGAGAACGGCACCCTGACTACATGGTTCCTCGACCTGCGTTCTGCCCGGCAACTGGGGCTGGAGAGCACAGCCCATGCGTCACGCGGATCATCCGGCAATCCGAGCCCGTCACCGAGCAATCTGGTGCTTGCCGCCGGGCGTATCTCGCCAGAAGAGCTGATCCGCGAAACCGGTACCGGCCTCTATGTCACCGAGTTGATGGGGCAGGGGGTTAATATGGTTACCGGTGATTACTCGCGCGGGGCTGGCGGGTTCTGGATCGAGAATGGCGAGATCGCCTATCCGGTCGGTGAGATCACCATCGCCGGCAATCTGCTCGATATGTTCATGTCCATGACCGTGGCCGATGATCTCGAGCGCAAATACGGCGTCGACGCCCCGACCCTGCGGATCGAGGGCATGACCATCGCGGGCAGTTGATCCGCAAACGGTTTCCGGCCTTTCAACCATAGCGTGAAACATCATGGTGCAAGCCCCATTCGGCTTGACGATGTTGGTATGGTTCTTTAATCTTCAAATAACGAAAAAATTTTCGATATACGAAAATATCAGAGAATGCATTAGGGAGGACTTCAACTATGCGACAATTCTTCAAATTTCTTGCGCTGCCGGTTGCACTGCCGGTGGCTCTGGCCTTCGGAACCGCACAGGCGGCGGATTATCCGAGCAGCCCGGTTACCATGGTGGTGCCGTTCGGTGCTGGTACCTCGACCGATCTGGTTTCCCGCATACTGGGCGATGCCATGTCACAGGATCTGGGTCAGCCATTCGTCATGGAAAACCGTCCCGGCGCCGGTGGCAGCATCGGTACCGTCGAGGTCGTGAAGGCCGATGCCGATGGCTACAAGATTTCCATGGGTACTGTCGGTACGCTGGCGATCAACGTCTCGCTCTATGACAACCTGCCCTATGATCCGCAGGCCGATCTCGAGCCGATCGCGCTGGTTGGCTATACCCCGACCCTGCTCGTCGTCGACAGCGATTCCCCGTACAACAGCCTCGATGATCTGATTGCGGCCTCCAAGTCTGGTGACGGCCTTACCTTCGCCTCTGCCGGTAACGGTACTTCCGGTCATCTGGCCGGTGAGCTGCTCGGTATCGAGAGCGGTGGCCAGATGCTGCACATTCCGTTCAATTCCGGAGCCGAGGGCCTGACCGCTGTCATGTCCGGCGAAGTCGACTTCATGTTCTATCACCCGGTTGCGGCCCTGCCGAATATCGACGCAGGCACCCTGCGGGCGATTGGCGTCAGCGGTGCAGATGGCAGCCCGGTGGCACCGACCGTTCCGGCGATTGCCGATACCTATCCTGACTTCAATCTGGTTGCCTGGTGGTTGCTTGCGGCCCCTGCCGGTACCCCGAAGCCGGTGCTGGAGAAGCTCTATGGTGCGGTTCAGACAGGTCTCGCGGATGACGCCGTTGTGGCGCATTTCGAGAAAAATGGTATTCGTCCAGGCAAGCTGAAGTTTGATGAGCTGCCTGGCTTCATCTCTGCGGAGATCAAGAAGTGGGGCGATATCGCCAATGCGGCGAAAGCCCAGGTCGACTGATCATAATCAGCCAAATGACAAAAGCCTGAAAACACAGGCTGCTGAAACCAAGGGGAAGAAATGTTCTGGACCATTCGTGTGAATGGGCGTGCAGAGGCCGTGATAGCCGGTGCCCTGATGATTGCCGGGATCGTGATCGCGGTGGTCGGCGAGGGTTATGGTCTCGGCTCCCTGCGACGCATCGGTCCGGGTTTCTTCCCCACATGGCTCGGCATCGCCCTTGCCGTGCTGTCAGCGATGGCAGCGCTCAAGGCATTGACGGTGCCGGGCGATGATATCGTCCTCGAATTGCGCTGTCTGCTATGGACCGCAATCGGCATTACCGGTTTTGCCCTGCTGATCGAACTCGCCGGTATCCTTGCTGCAGCTCTTGCCATGGTGTGCTGTGTCGCGCTCGGACAGGGACGGTTCAACCCGCTGCGGGAGGTTGCGACGGCGGTTGGCCTCTCGATCGGCGGCTATCTCATTTTCGGACAGATACTGGGCATCCCGGTTTCCCTGATTGCAGGATTGCTCTGACATGGAATTGCTGTCCAATCTCGCACTCGGTGCCCAGGTTGCCTTTCAGGCGGATGCCCTGCTGTTCTGTTTTATCGGTGTCACCCTTGGCACCCTGATCGGTGCCCTGCCGGGTATCGGCCCGCTGGCGGCGATTTCGGTCTGTCTGCCCCTGACCTTCGGGATGGAGCCGACCGTCGCCCTGATCATGCTTGCGGGCATTTTCTATGGTGCGCAATATGGCGGGTCGATTGCCTCGATCCTGCTGAACCTGCCGGGAACGCCCTCGACCGCGATCACCGCGCTTGATGGTTACCCGATGGCGCAGAAGGGCCGTGCCGGGCTGGCGCTGTTCATCAATGCGTTTGCATCCTTCTGCGGTTCCAGCATCTCGATCCTGCTGCTGATGTTCTTTGCGCCGTTCATTGCGGCCATCGCGCTCAAATTTCACTCGACCGAATACTTCGCCATCATGCTGCTGGGGCTGGTCTCGGCCGCCACGCTCAGCGGTGGTGCGCCGGTCAAATCGCTGATCATGGTGCTGTTCGGGCTGCTGCTCGGTGTGGTCGGCCTCGACAGCAACAGTGGCACTGCCCGCTTCACCCTCGGCTTTCTCGAACTGAGTGACGGGCTGAGCCTGATCCCCGTGGCCATGGGGCTGTTCGGGGTTGCCGAAGTGCTGATGAAGATGGAGGCAGCGCGCAAGTCCGATGCCTCGCCAGCGAAAGTCGAGCGGGTGCGTCTCGCCGATCTGATCCCCGAGCGCAGCATTCTGCGCAAACTGGTGGCGCCGATCCTGCGCGGTGCCTCGGTCGGGGCGGTCATCGGTGCCCTGCCAGGTGCCGGGCCGACGGTTGCGTCCCTGATGGCCTATTCCTTCGAGAAACAGACCAACAAGGCGGGCGATAAGTTCGGTACTGGCGAACCGGCTGGCGTTGCGGCACCCGAGGCGGCAAACAATGCGGCGGTTCAGACCGCCTTCATTCCGACCCTCGGGCTGGGTATTCCCGGCGATGTGGTCATGGCGGTGTTGCTCGGTGCCATGATGATGCATGGCATCGTCCCCGGCCCACGCTTCATCCCGACCGAGCCGGAAGTGTTCTGGGGGCTGGTCATCAGCTTCTGGCTCGGCAATGTCATGCTGCTGATGCTCAACCTGCCGATGATCGGCGTGTTTGTGCGGCTGCTGTCGGTGCCTGCCTCGATCCTGTTGCCGATCATTGTGTTCTTCATCTGCATGGGCTCATACAGCGTCGCCAATAACCCGTTCGATATCTACGTCACCCTGTTCTTCGGTGTGCTCGGCTATTTTCTGGTGAAGAGCGGCTTCAGCCCCGCGCCGGTGCTGCTCGGCTTTGTCCTCGGCCCGCTGGTCGAGGATAACCTGCGCCGGACCATGACCATTGCCCGCGGCGATGCGACGGTCTTTCTCGACCGGCCGATTGCGCTGGTGCTGCTGATCATGACTGCACTGGTGGTACTGCTGCCAATAGGTCGTGCGGTGATGAAGATGCTCGCCGAGCGTCGGGCCGGACGAGACGGCGATGCCGGGTCTAAAAGCGTATTGATGCAGCCAGTGCCGGATAGCGAGCAATAGCAGCGGTAATCGCCGATGCCGTGCGCTGCATTTCCACCAGCCGTTCGGAGACCAGCTGTTCCGGGCTGACCATGCCGGTATAGCCGGATGTATTGAGGGCCGCGATGATCTCGTTGCCCTGTCCGCGAATGGGTACGGCCAGTGCCGTTACACCGTAATCGAGCTGATCCACCGCCGTGGCATAGCCGTTCTTTCTGGTCTCGATCACGATCTCGCGCAGTTGCTCACGGTCGGTCACGGTCTTGCCGGTCAGTGGCTGAAGGTCGGCCTCTGCCAGATAATCGTCCAGCGCCGCATCACTGAGGCCGGAGAGCAGAACCCGGCCGAGCGAGGTGGCATAGGCAGGGTAGCGGGCACCGACCATGGCCGAGGCGCGTCGGGCGCGCTGAACCGAGACATGGGCGATATAGATTACATGCTGGTTGTCACGGGTGCCGACAGAGCAGGCATCACCGAACAGTTCCACGACCCGGCGCAGATCCGGCTGCAGCAACTCCTCGATCTGTGCGGATACGTAATAGGCGGTGCCGAGTGCCATGACCTTGGGCCGCAGGTGGAACCGCTTGTCGCTCTGGCCGACATAGCCGAGCGACATGAGGGTCAGCAGCGAACGCCGTGCTGCCGCCGGTGAGATATTCACCCGGCGGGCGACTTCGCTCAGGGTCATCTCGCGATGCCCGGCATCAAAGCATTCGATGATCGCCAGCCCTTTGGCCAGCCCCTCGACATACTCGGCTGGCTTCTCGGCTTTTTTCTGTTTCTTTGGGTGCTGGCTGGCGGGCCCGGTTTTGGTCTGTAACTGCGACATACAATGGTCCTGTCGATCGGGCCCTTTCCCGAGTTTGCGACATTCCGGTCAATCCCAGCTTGTCGGCTTGCTCATGGGGGCAACGTTCTCATGGCTATATCAGTTCCGGGCCATGAAGTAGAAGGCGTTCGGCGGAGTACGCCGGATTTACGCCGGTCAAGTGGCTGATTTTACGCGGCGCCGGATATCGTCTCCATGTTCATCCAGAACTGGCGGTGGCACGACCGTCCGGTCGGTTTCGCCGTCGAATGTATAGGGTGGGCGGACGGTGGTGAAGGTGCCCATCTGCGGATGCTCGGCGGATACCTTGATGCCGAGATGCTGCGCCTGTGCATCCTCCAGCGCTTCATTGGAATCATAGGCCGGTGAGTGTGGCACCTCATTGGCCAGCAGCCGTTCGCACCATATATCGCGGTCCGCCGAGGCAAAGACCGGAGTGAAGATCGCGATCAGTTCATCCTGATTGGCAATACGGTCCGGGCGCTTGGCAAAGCGCGGGTCACTGGCCAGTGCCTCCTGTCCAGTGGCGGTGAGCAGGCCGGTCCAGAATTTCTCCGGTGACGACAGGTGGAAGGCAATCCATTTGTCGTCCTTGCAGCGGAAGGTATAGGACTGCGAAACCGATGGGCGGCTGAGCGGCCCCATGATCTCGCCCTCGCTGTAATAATGGGTGAAGCTGTCCAGATTGAAATGGCACATGGCCTCAAGCATGGAGATGTCGAGACGGTGGCCCTTGCCCGATTTCGCCCGTTCCAGCAGCGCCGCCATGATGCCGGTGGCGGCATACTGGCCGGTGATGGCATCGGCAATCGCCGGGCCGATCACGCGCGGATTTTCCGGCGGCGTCACCAGCCGCAGAAAACCGCTCGCAGCCTGTGCTACGGTATCAAAGGTCGGGCGTTCCGCACCGGGACCGGTCCGGCCGAAACCGGAGATGGCGCAATAGATCAGATCGGGGCGAATGGCCCGCAGGTCATCCTCGCCAACACCGAGCTTTTCGGCCACGCCGGGGCGGAAATTCTGGATGAAAACATCGGCGTCACGGATCAGCCCATGCATGACCTCCAGATCTTCCGGCTTGGTGGTATCGAGGGCGATGGACCGCTTGTTCCGGTTATAGGTCTGGAAATGCGGGGAATAGAGCTCGCCCTTGAAGGCACGGAACGGATCGCCCATGCCCGGACGTTCGACCTTGATCACATTGGCACCGAGATCGGCCAGCTGCATCGCTGCCGCCGGACCGGTGATATAGGTGCCCATCTCGATGACGGTGACGGATGACAGGATATTGGCCATGGGCTCAGTCCTTCGCCGCCGGTTCGCCGTCATAGCTGATCGCGAGATCGGCATGATGCGACATGATAAAGCCGATCGACCGGCGGGATTCCTCGAGCAGATGGGCAGCGAGACCGGCGGTGCGGGCAAGGATAGGGACGGCTTTCAGGGCATCGACCGGCCAGCCTGCATCCATGACCACAGCGGGAATGGCGCCGGATATATTGATCGGCAGCGGACGGTTCATGATGGCCGGGGCGCGCTCACCCAACAGGCGCAGCATGGCAACCGCCGGGCCGCTGACCTCAAGCTCGTCGGCGAGTTCGAGCAGCCGGTTGGCGCGTGGATCACCGCTTGAATGCTGCGGATGGCCGAGGCCGGGCACCTTGCGCCGTTCTGCCTTCAGCCTTTCAAGAGAGGCGGTGACCACGGTCTCCGGATCGCCTTCCTCGGCGAGCAGTTCGGCCAGATAACGACCAGCCACTTCCGAACTGCCGGCAACCACCGTACCCATGCCGAGGATACCGGCAGCCATGGCGCCCTGCCATGCTTCCGGTGCCGCGGCGAGGGTCATGCGGGCCGCCTGTACGCTCGGCACCAGCCCGTGCTCGGCAATCGACACCATACAGGCGTCGATGATCGTGCGTTGCGGTTGCGTCGGCTTCTCGCCGGTAACCAGCAGCCAGAAATATTCGGTGAAGTCGAGCTTGCCGATCAGGTCACGGCACAGATCATGTCCGCGAACCGTGACCGAGTCAGCATCAGAGGTAGCGATACCAGTGAAGGCCTGGTCCTGTTTGCCAATGCGCATGCGTTATCTTTTCGTATATCGAAGATTTTTTCTTATAACGAATTTAACCGTTGCGGCCCGACACTGTCAACCCGACAACGGGGCATTATCGGTGAGTGTCACTACAGTTTGGGGCGATGCGGGCATACAGTTATCAATGGTACTGTTATCGCGTGTCCGAAACCCGCAGATATTCCCCGCAACACCGCCCTATGTCAGGTCCCGATGTCTGAGCACAAGACCATCACCATTGAAGACAAGGTAAGCCAGCATGAGATCGACAAGCTGCCGCAATACCGGCGCAAGCTGCGTCGGTTGGAGCGCCGTCAGCAAATGGTTCGTACCTATAGCGTGATCGGTTTTGCCTCTTGGGGGCTTTGTTTTTCCGCCTGTGCTCTGTTGCTCTGGGCCATGTATGCTTATTACCAGAATACTGGGCTGTCGGGTGGGTTGATCGCCTTTGGCATGGTGCTGGTGCCGTTCATGCTGCTGTTCTGTTTTCCGATGATCGGCTATGTCTACGCTTTTATCACCGGGCATGATCCGGTGCGGGCCAAGTCGATTGCCGATCTGATCCGCCGGATTGATCAGGTCGAGGCGCTGCTCGGCAAGAGTATCTCATGGCTGAACGAGCGCAAGCTGCTGGAGAATATTGATCCGGCAGTACTGACCGATGCCAATATGGCGCGGCGCAGGTTCCTCCGCCAGCATTGCGTGAGTGGCATCACATTCATCATCCTTGTGACGCTTGGTTTCTGGCTGATTTATGACGAGTGGCCTGTGGTCAGCCGGTTTCTGGACAGCGAAACCAGTCTGTTGCCGCATATTGTTTATGGCGTGCTGTTTGCGTTCTTTGTTCTTGTCATCAAGGACGATACCTCCTTGGGTTTTTCCCGTTACCTCAAGGACAGTTTCTACAAGGATCTGCTGGCGCGCATTGATGTTCGCTATCGCCAGAAGGCATTTTTTCTGCCGGTCGATATTGCCGAACACGGCCTTGTCGATACCCATGCCGATTTCTTCTGTGATGAGGCATTCAGCCTGACCTATCACAATCGCCGGGTCGAGTTTCAGGAGTTTACCAACCGGTCCCTGCCACCAGATTTGAAGCCGAAGATCATCGAGAAGAAGCCGGGTACAGCACATTACATGCGTGGCAACTCCGATCGCAGATTGCGTGGGATTATGGCACGCATCGAATTACGGCGACCGCTGCAGTCGCAAACCATTGTCTATGCCAATGCGCTCGAGAAGAAATTCTCCCGTCCGAAATTCAGAAGCATCAAGCTGCTCAATGATGAACTGGAAGAGCGCTATACCGTGCAGTCAATGGATGAGGTGGAATCCCGCTATATCTTCGACCCGCATTTTATGGAGAAATTCCTGCGGCTGGCCGAACATCTCGGTACGGACAGGATTGTCGCCAGTTTCAAGGACAAGGAACTGCTGCTGCTATTGCTTACCGACAAAAATCATTTTGAAGTCGGGTTTTTGCGCGAGCCGCTGGTGCCCGAGAGTTTCGAGCCGTTGTTCCGCCATGTGATGATCTATCAGGAAATCGTCGATACCCTGGAACTGGCACCGAACCGCGGTCTCTGATCGGCCTTATTCCACCATGCCGGGCAGGGCGAATTGGCGCAGCAGGGCGCGGGTTTCATCCGGTATCGGCGTTGCCTTGCGGGTCTTGTCATCCATCAGCACGATCACAGTCTCGGCCCGCCCGGCAACCTTGCCCTCCTGCACGATCATCTGGCTGAACTGGATCGATGAGGTGCCGATCTTGGCAATGCCGCTGCCAACCTCGGTCGGATAGCGCCAGTCCAGCTCGGCGACATAATCCAGATTGAGATTGGCGATCACGAATTGCGTGCCCGGCGGTGACAGCCCCTTGTCACCGCTATAAAGCAGCCGCACCCGCCCGGTCTCCAGCAGCGTCACAAACACCGCATTGTTAACATGCCCCTGCCGGTCCGTGTCGTTATACCGAAGCGGCACCGTCACCCGCGCAGGATAATCGGCAATATCGGGAAGGGTGGTGGGTTTGGTCATGGGGTAGCCTTTACTGCCGGGGTGGCTTGGCGGTTCATTGGGAACGTTTCAATTCTTCTGCAACCGCATCAAACACGCTGTCCCAGTCGCCGGGGGTTGGTTGGCGGAACAGGCGCATGGAGGGATACCACGGCGTTGTCTCGCCCGTCGATCCATAGAGCCAGTAGGGGCGGTAGTGCAGCAGGTTCCAGATCGGCAGGCCGAGTGATCCGGCCAGATGGGCGATGCCGCTGTCGGTCATGATGGTGAGGTCGAGTTGCTGCAGGATGGCGGCGGTCTGGGCGAAGTTCTTGAGGTAGGGGCCGAGCTCGATCACCAGCCCCGATCCGCCGGCCTGTGCCAGATCGCCCTCATTCGGGCCTTTTTGCAGGCTGTAGAGCTGTACTCCCGGTATCTGTGCCAGTGGCAGGAAGTGCTCAACCGATGCCGCGCGCTTGCTATTGTTATAGAAGGCGGGATTGCCCGACCAGACGATGCCGATTTTCCAGCGGCCATTGCCGGCATCAAGCCGTTGTTGCAAGCGTTCCGGCAGCTTGGCTTTCGACATGAGGGGCGGCGGTGGCGGTGGTGCCTCGCGCGTCGGGTCGGTGCCGAACAGGCCGGGCAGGCTCATCATGGCAACGGCATAATCGAAGGCCTCAGGCTCTGTGACCTCAGCGGTGACCTTGCCGGGCAGGGTTGAGAACAGGCCATGCAGTGCCGGATTGCACAGCAGCGTTACCGTCGCGCCGCGTGCCGCCAGCAGCGGGATATAGCGGGCGCACAGGATCTTATCGCCGAAGCCCTGTTCCTCAAACACGAGTATGGTCTTGCCGCTCAGATCCTCGCCCTGCCAGAAGGCGAGATCGGCGGGCAACTGCTCCCGGATCGCTGCCCGCTGCCAGCGATGCTCGAAGGTGGTCCATGCTTCCGGGTAGCGCTCAAGATAGAACAGCGCCTGCGCGCGTTCCCACAACACCTGATTATGCTCCGGCTCCTGCTCCAGATAGCGGTCACAGGCGGTGAGGCTCTCCTCGAACCGCCCGGCCTCGCGCAGGGCCAGGATCAGGTTGCGCACCATGCGGATATCATCGGGCCGCTGCGCTACCGCCCGCTTATGACAGGCCACGGCCTCTTCCGCGCGATAGAGGTCGACCAGAATATTGCCGAGATTGGTGAGCACGGTCGGGTCATCGGGCATCAGCTCCTGCGCCCTCAGGGTACAGCCATAGGCCGCCTCGATATGCCCCTGCCGCCGCAGACACAGCCCAAGGTTCAGCCACGCGGTGCCATGGGCCGGATCAAGCTCCAGCGCCTGCCGGTAAAAACCGGCAGCCGCCGGCCAGTCCTCACGCTGAAACGCACCATTCCCCCGCCGATAAAACCGCTCGGCGGGCGACAGTGACGATGCAGCAGATTCTATTGGGGAAGTCATGGCAGTAGAAAACATAATGGCGCGCCCGGGAGGATTTGAACCCCCAACCTCCTGATCCGTAGTCAGACGCTCTATCCAGTTGAGCTACGGGCGCGTGATGCTGCGCGGGTGCATTGGGCATGACCTGAGCGGTATAACCTCAACACGGGGAGAGGCGCGGCATCGAACTTCGATAAAATCGGCGATGCCGAGCGAAGCGAGCGGGACACTAGCCAAAGCAGCTGCGCTTGGCAAGCCACTATCTGAAAGATTTTTTGTGGCCCCGGTTCTGCCCGGCAACCAGGGCTGTCGGCCCGCCGCTGGCGGCATAAGCCCTTGCTAATCAAGCATGTGGGGAAAAGCCCGGTTTTCAGCCAAAAGCGTCTCAAAAATAGATAAAATATCCAATAAAAAGAATTAGTTGAACAGGTCCAAATCCAACTTATTCTCATTCTTAACACCGCAACAAGAGGGCAGTTTTGATCCCCGTCTGCGGTCAAACGGTCCGCATGATCGCAACAGACGGCCAGCGGGCCAGACAACGACAGTAACGGGGCTTACAGAAGAAAGAAGAGGCGATGATGGTCCGTACAGTTGTTTACACACCAAACTACGAGAATCTGGCTCTGGCCAAATCCGTTGTAGATCGAACCAGCGCACTGGAAGTGCGCCACAGCAGCGATGTGAATGAGCTGGAGGCAGCAATGCGTCAGCATGATTGTCATGCGCTGATGATTTTCCTGCCCCGACGGCTGGCAGAGTTGGGTGAGGCACTTGTACGTCTGGCGCCCTATATCATGCGCTGGCATATCGCCATCAGCGTGGTTGGCAATGCCCCGACCATTGAGCAGGCCAAACGCATGAAAAACGCCGCGATTTCGGATTATGCGATCCTGCCCATGGGTTCGGATCAACTGGCTGAACGCCTTGACCGTGCTGTTCAGCTCAAACGGGCCGAGGCAAACTCCCGCTTTGTGGTTGAGGCGAACAGTAGCTGGAAGCCGGCAATGGCGCGTTCCGTATCCATGCCTTCTGCATTGGTGGCAGCGACGGCCTGAGGCTGAAAAGCAGCCCACTGGAACGTAGCAGATGCGGGAGGCCGAATTAAAAAGGGCCTCCCCGACGTCTCCGTCAAGAAGGCCCAGATTTGGACGACAGGCTCTCCCCTTCCTCTCGTCCGGCGTGCTGCAACCGTCGCCGTATCGCAGCACACACAACTCTAATTTTGCTGGGGTCAGAGGCAATAAACGGGGCGGAAAGCCTCATGACCGAACTGGAAATTTCTTGACGTTAAGGTCACATTTTTCGATGAAAGCGCCAATAGAAAAATCCAAATTAATTTAGTTATTCCACATACTTAAAGGCATCACGGCCCTGGGCGGCGGAAGCCGATGCCATGATCATTCCGGTACGGGGAATTGTGATCGGTGCGGTCGGCAACTGGTTGCTCGTGCAAGTCTTTAGCAAATGCCGCGACATCGGCCAGATGAGCCAGCAGCGAGTGGTTCTTCACCGGATCGGTCATGTCATAAACAATGGCAATTTCTTCCGGCTGACCGTTCATGTTCGAGAACACCTTGATAGACAGCGCGTCGGTGGCAACCGGGCTCGGTGGCATGCCACGGGTCGGGTCCATGACGATGGCGCCCGGTGGCAAAGACATGCCTTCCGGCAGCTCGCCGCCATTGGCCTCGACCGCTTCGCGTACTTCCTCGACGGTCATCGGCTTGCTGCGGGGCTTGGGCCCCTTCTTCTCAACACCACCTTCGGAAGGCTCTCCGTCAGCAGACATGGAGACCGCGCCTGCGCCATTGTGGACCAGAATTGGTGTGTCAGGGCCGGGGATCATAGGTTGCTTCGGTTGCAACGGGTGTGCAGGACCATCATCGTCATCTGGCCCGTCCATCATGTTTTGTTGTGCGGCCATACGTTGCCGCATTGCGCCCTGCATCTGCTGCTGGCGCTCCATCACATCGGTCGGGTACAGCATGACCGGACGAATACGGTCGATATGCAACTCGACCAGCGTCTTGTCGTCCTTGTCCTTCATGGCGGCGCGCTGCGCACCTTCCTTGGGTGACAGGCGCTCGAACTTGACCGGGTAGCCCTTGGTGCCGAGATCATTCACAAAGCTGCCGATTTGCTCGAACATCTGATCGACCATCTGACGATGGGCGCGGTACTGCTCAAGCCGTGCGGCGCTGATGTGAACCAGAGGGTTCTCTTCTGAACTGGCGGGTGTGGGCGACATAGTACAAACCTGAAAAACGGGGAGTTGGGATAAGCTCGCTACCCTCGCGCCGCATGTTCTCAACACATTGCAGCCACTCAGATATCGAATGGCTAGGGTGCAAATGGTCAATGAAAGCGACAATCATTTTGTTTCAAAAATATGACTAAAAACGACATAGTTGCGTTTGCTATCTATCAAACGCGATCAATCGCGCATTTCCATCCATCCCCACCGTAAAAAGACCCTCGAAGCGGGCGTCGATCCCTGCTAGTGGCTACAGCCAGATAGATTTTTCAATCCGCGTCATGCAAGGGAGGGCCACTGGCAATGCTGTCACTCAACGGAAAAACGGCACTGGTTACCGGTGCGGCACAGGGGATCGGGCTCGCCTGCGCCGAGGAACTGGCGCGTCACGGGGCCGATGTGGCCATGGTCGATATTGCCGGGGACAGGCTGGCCGAGGTCGCCACCCGGCTGGCGGGTGAAACCGGGCGCCGTATCGAGCCGATCACAGCGGATATTGCCGATGCCAATGCCTGTCATGTTGCCTTCGCCAGTGCGGTCGATGCGCTCGGCGGCGTCGATATTCTGATCAATAACGCTGCCATCCTCGCCAGTGGCGACATCTTTGATCTGGCACTCAGCGATTTCGACAAGGTCATGGGCGTCAATCTCCGCCCGGTCTTTGTGCTCAGTCAGGTCGCGATCCGGCATATGCGCGATACCGACCGCAAGGGGGCGATCATCAACATGTCCTCGGTCAATGCCGTGCTGGCGATCCCGAACCAGCTTGCCTATGTCACCGCCAAGGGTGCGGTTTCCCAGTTGACCAATGCCATGGCCCTGGCCGGTGCGCCCCATGGTATCCGGGTCAACGCTATCGGTCCCGGCTCAATCGCCACTGATATGCTGAAGCAGGTGATGACCGATGACAGTGCCCGCAAGACGATCCTGTCACGCACCCCGATGGGCCGGGCCGGTGAGCCGGCGGAGATTGGGCGACTGGCAGTATTTCTCGCCTCAGATTACGCCAGCTATATCACCGGCCAGACGGTCTATGCCGATGGTGGTCGCCTGCCGTTGAACTACACGGTGCCCGTGGCGGAATGACCGGAACCAGCGCCCCGGATCAGGGTGGCAAGCGCCATCGGATTGCCACGCTCTATGCGCCGGAATCCGGCACCGAACAGGGTGAAGACCTGATCCTGCAGGGCAATAACGATATTCGCCATCTGATCGACCCGCGTCATTTCACCAGCGACAGTATCATCCTGCGGGCAAGCCGTCTCGACCATATCCGCGCCATTGGCCTCAACAGCTTCGATCTGGTGATCAATGCGGTATCGGATGTGGATTTGAACCCGGAAGGCCTTGAGCTTGCGGCAACAATCTGTGGCGAGCTGGATGTGCCGGTGCTGAACCTACCGGGTGCCGTCATGGACACGGCGCGCGACCGGATTGCAGAAAAGCTCACCGGCATCGACGGGCTGCATATCCCCAAGACGCTGCGCCTGCAGGGATCGGCGATCACGGCAGCCAGCCATTATCTGGGCGGCATGGGCTGGCCGGTACTGGTGCGCAAGGCGGGCAATCACGGTGCTATTGATCTGGTCCGCTATGACGATGCTGCCGCCCTCGCCACGGTGCTGGAACGGGCGGATTACGACGCGGATGACTTCTACTACATGACCGAGTTTGTCGATTTCAGCGAGCCATCGGGCATCTACTGGAAAACCCGGATTGTGGTTATCGATGGCGAGCCGGTCATCCGCCACCACATCCCGTCACCGGAATGGATCGTCAATATGTCCCGGCGCAAGCTGCTGGTGGAAAAGCGCCCGGACCTGATGGAGCGCGAGGCCCGTGTGGTCAATGATCCACTGACATTTCTCGGCGAGGCGGGACTGCGGACAATCCGGGCAATCCACCGGGCGATCGGGCTGGATTACTTCGGCATCGACTGTACGGTTCTCGGCGACGGGCGGCTGATGGTATTCGAGGCCAATGCCTCGATGAACATGCTGCCGCTGCCGGAGAAACCGCCTGACTATTCGGTAAATGCCCTGCGCCGGATTACCAGCCGGATTACCCGCATGCTGCAGGCGCGGATTGCCGGGCACGCAGCGCGAATCGGTTTGACATAGCCCGCCTGAAACCGCGCAGCACGAAAGGCCAAACGGCTGGGCTCTGGCAATGGGGCAACGATTTGGCACAAAGCCGGGCCTGTGTGGCGGCCAGACGGCCCAGAGGCGACTGCAGAGTTGATTTCACCCGCGGACAGGCAGTCATATTGACGGTCATGTTGCTACTTCATTGGGGAAATCCTGCCCGTGACTGCTGTGATGGCCAAGCCTGTGACTGATGACACGTCTATCTCTGTCAATACCGATGCGGACAAGCGGGCCTCGGCACGCGCTGCCTTTGCCGCGCAACATCTGCCCGATGGTGCAGAACTGATTGCCCTGCCAGCCGATGCGTCGTTCCGCAGCTATTACCGGGTGCGTGGCGCGGATATGCCGATGCTGCTGATGGATGCGCCGCCGGGGCCGGAAGACCTTCCCGCCTATCTACGGATTGACAGCTACCTGCTCGAGAACGGGCTCGCGGCACCGAAGGTCATGGCAAGTGACATCGAGAACGGCTTTGCCCTGATTGAGGATTTCGGCGACCGGACCTATACCCGCCTGCTGGCAAGCGGTGCCGATGAAACCGCCCTCTATGCGCTCGCCGTCGATGTGCTGGCTGCCCTGCATCACTGCCCGATCCCGGCAGGGGACAGCGGCATTGCCGATTACAATCTGGACCGTCTGCTGGCCGAGGCCGCGCTGTTCCCTGACTGGTACTGGGAACATGTCACAGGTACGCCGCCGAGTGCCGACCAGCGCGCACGGTTCATGGCCATGATGGCAGAGATTATGGGTGATGTGGCCGGGCGCCGCGAGTGCCTCGTCCTGCGCGACTATCATGTCGACAACCTGATGCTGCGCCCGGATCAGCCGGAGGGCGATACCACCAGTTGCGGGCTGCTCGATTTTCAGGACGGGCTGATCGGTGCCCGTGCCTACGACCTCATGTCATTGTTCGAGGATGCACGGCGCGATGTGCCGCCAGAGCTGGCCGAAGCTATGCGCGCGCGTTACCTCAAGCAATGCCCGCCGGATGATCCGGAACGGTTCGAGCAGGATTACCGCGCACTCGCCATTGGCCGCCACGCCAAGATTCTGGGCATTTTTGTCCGGCTCAACAAACGTGACGGCAAGCCGAAATACCTGCAGCACCTGCCTCGTATCGCGGGCCAGATCGGTCGCCATCTGGAGCATCCCTCCATGGCCGACCTGAAAGCATTCCTCGACACGGAATGCCCAGGCTGGCGGACGCCATAAATCAGCACGGATTGAGTATTAGGGCCACCAGGCTCTGTGGCCAAAGCCAATCGGCAAAATCCCGCCACGCTCGCCTCAGTCAAACTCTGGACACCATTTGTCCACGGAACCTAAATCAGCACTATTCGACATCGCACACCTCATTCATCCCAAACCGATCCTCGGGCACAGGCAATCCCCGACGTACACGCTCTGCGTCCAGTATATTTACCCCATCAAAGCACCCCACTCGACCGATACCCGTAGAAAAAAAGTAATAGAAAACCTCATTTTCCAACCAAAATGAAAAATTTCTGAGTAAATTACTTTTTACTTCGTCAAAAGTAGCATTTGCTGAATTTACTTTATAAAAATACAGCCCCCTTCTGGTTCTTATACTATCATCTATATTATAGACCAAAATTCCACGTATTGTCGGTATAATAACCATTGATGAGATTGCATATTTTGCCAAATTGCCTTCCTTGACACATGATACCTTTATCCGTAGCAAATGATCGCGCATTCCGGATACATAGTATCCTATTGGAACAACGTCTGCGCCAAACAAGTATATTTTATAATAAGAAGATAATCTTTTCTCTGACTTCAAATTATTAAAAACATCAACTATTTCTCTCTTAAAAAAATTTTCCATCATTCCGTTTTTTATGCTTTTATCTAAAGCATTTTTTTCTCTTAAAACTTTGTTGCTAAACCTTCTTTCGGCCATATTATGGCTTGAATTTCGTATGGGTTCACAAGTATTTAAATCAAACATTCCTGGACCATAAAATTGGACTATAATTCTGGTGGGAACTATATCTTCCAATTTTCCATTGATACCTTTCTCTTCCCAAATGCATTCGCAAGGATCGAGAAAGCTGTAGTCATCAATTTGTGGATAGGTTCCCTTGTCAAAATCATTGGATAGCGCGCCGCCTGTAAAACAAAAGGAGCATAAAAAAAATGCAAGCAGGCAACTTTTCTTATTGATTAAGAAAGGCATAAATAGACTCTCATATTATATAAAATCCAAAGCAATCCCTCTGGTTGAGGCATTGCCACCAGAGGCCTGACAACATCTCCAACGCCTGTTACCCAAAACGCTAAGCCAATATTGTTGCCATGTAAAATGACTTTTCCGCGTACTTGTTATGACCCAATAAGCGACCTGACGAAACACCTTAAGGCGGCTTAGCATCTGTTCGATGACGTTGCATTGACGGTAAAGCCTTGAGCTGGCGGACGCCAAAACCGGCTGCGTGAATTAGCGCTGAAATTGTGTGGCTTGGCCTAGAACGCCACCTTGCCGCGGTATTCCTCATAGCGCGGGCGGACGCCGTCCTCGTGGGAGGCGCGCATGAACTTGATGAACTTCTTGAAGCCGGGGCAATCCTCGTCGGCTTCCGGGTTCCAATATTTGAAGATCACGCCACAGCCGGAGCGACAGACGCGATATTCGTCACAGGTCCGGCATTCCTTTTTCGGCTTGGCCGCTTCGAGCACATGGGCGCGGAAACCGGGTGAGGCAGCAACCTCGGCGACCGAGCTCTGCACCACATTGCCGAGCCATTCGGGATCGAGACCGCCGCCAGCCTCAAGGCAGGTTGCGGTCTGACCGTTCCAGTCGATATCCATCGACCCGGCAATGATCGGGCAGACGATATCGTCGAGCGGCTCCCCGGAATTGATGCCCGAGAGCATGCTCTCCACCGGATTGACGAACAGGTCCGGGTCGTCATCTCGTCGCTCGAAATACCAGTTCGCGGCCTCGATAAGGAAGTTCGAGGTCTCGACAAATTCCGGGAACATCTCGTCACGGTTCACCAGCCCGTCACCGGACGGAATGAAGAAGCCGAAATGGATCTGCTTGATACCCTGATTGTAGTGATAGTCGAGCAGGGTGCGGGCACCGTAATTGATCACATGCTTGGTCATCGCGGTGGTGACGCCGACATCAATGCCGTTGTCGCGGAGCAGCGCCAGATTATCGCGCCACATCTGCTCCAGCTTGGGTTTCGGGAACCGGGTTTCCGGCTCATAGGAGGTGTTGACCCGATCGAAGTGATTGGCGATCGGCAGGATATCCCGGGACAGCAGGTTCGAGACCATGATGATCTCAAAGCTGAACGGCTTGTCCATCCGAGCGGCAGCCTCTTCAAGGGCCGCGCGACCAACCGGGATATTTTCCTCGAAAAACGGCAGGCCGAGAATGGTCGGCTCACCGCCGATCACATGGATTTCGGCATGGTCATAGCCGATCTGGGCCATGTGTTCGGCAATGCCGGTGAAAATCTTGCGGAAGTTGTCGGTCGACATCTTGCCCGACGCCTTCTTCACGTCGGAGTGTATATAGCAGTGAGTACACCGCAGGTTGCAGTCGCGTGTGATGTTTACCTGATAGAGAAACGTCTTGCGCATTCGGCCCCGGTTATCCCCTCACTGTCTTCTGGCGCAACCGCCGCGGGTTTGTATTCATGGCCAGCCATCAAAACATTATTGGCCAGCCTGCACAAATCCCCGACATACTGTTGAATATGGTACCGAATTTGTCCCCTTAGCGCGACCGAAATCCGTATTCGCGGTTGCGTCCGGCGGAAAAGCGCACATCTTATGCAGTGACACGCCGTTCGGCGTTTTTATCTTCCCACCCATTTCCGGGGGCACCTCACATGATCGATCTTTATTACTGGACCACGCCAAACGGTCACAAAATCACGATGTTTCTCGAGGAAGCCGATCTCGATTATCGGCTGCACGGCGTCAATATCGGCAAGGGCGAGCAGTTTGAGCCGGAGTTTCTGAAAATCTCCCCGAACAACCGTATCCCTGCCATCGTCGATAATGATCCGATCGGCGGCGGTGAGCCGATCTCGATTTTCGAGAGTGGCGCCATCCTGCTCTATCTCGCCGAGAAGACCGGCAAGTTCATCCCCGAAGACCCGCGCGGTCGGTATGACTGTCTGCAATGGCTGATGTGGCAGATGGGTGGCCTCGGTCCGATGCTGGGCCAAAACCATCACTTCGGCACCTATGCGCCGGAGAAAATCCCCTATGCCATCGACCGTTATGTCGGCGAGACCGCGCGCCTCTACAAGGTGTTGAACAAGCAGTTGGCCGAGCGCGACTATATCGCTGGCACCTACTCGATTGCCGATATGGCCTGCTATCCGTGGATCGTGCCCCATGAGCGTCAGCAGATGGACCTCAACGACTTCCCCCACGTAAAAGGCTGGTTCGAGGCCATTCAGGCGCGCCCGGGCACCATTGCCGCCTATGAGAAGGGCAAGGAGATCAATTCGGCCCCGACCGTTTCCGAAGACGCCAAGAAGGTGCTGTTCGGCCAGAACGCTTCAACCGTCAAGGACTGATGGCCTGCCTGAAGATCAATGATGAACAACTGGTTCGGGCGCCTGTCACGGTGCCCGAATTTTTTAACAATCGTGTACTAGGGCTTTATTAACCAGCGATTGGGTATAACATAGTTAACTGACAACATTGGGAAGGATGTTGCTATGACTTGTACCCCACTACCCACGACGACCGCATCAACGGGCGTGAAGTGCCGGAGCGCAGTCGCCCTGTTTGTTGCACTTGGCTTTACCGCCGCCCCGGTGGCCATGCCCACCGATGCCCATGCCGCACGCGAGGCCCATATAGAGGCCGAGCAAAAGGCTGCATCTGTCGCCCATCACGATCTGGTGGCAATACAGCAGGTGATCCGCGAGCAGATGGCGGCATTCTCCGCCGATGATGCCCAGGCCGCCTTCAAATACGCCACGCCGATGGTTCAGAAGCGGTTCGGCAATGCCGACAAGTTCTTCGCCATGGTCAAAACCGGCTATGCGCCGCTCTACCGGGCACGGATGGTGAGCTTCCATCTGGCCAAGCCGGACCGGGGCAATGAGGACGCGATCATACAGAGCGTCATCATTCAGGGGCCGACCGGCCTGCTCGTGAATGCGCTGTATCGGATGGTGCGCATGGATGGCGGCGAATGGCGTATTGCGGGATGCGTCCTGCGCCAATCGGAAGAAATGGCCCTGTAGGCCGGATCGACACCGTCGAGACTGAATGCCCGCCGCAATACAGCTTGCGTGCGGGCTTTCAATTTCTAGCTTGCAGCACGGATCGTCTCCGCTATAAGCAGCGACACGATATTCTTTTCCGTTCCGCCGCCCTGCGAAGGTTGATCCCATGTCTGAAGAAGATGAACTTCCACAGCCCGAGAAGAGCTTTCCCGTGTCATGGGAAGAGCTGCACCGCAATGCCAAGGCGCTCGCCTGGCGTCTGATCGACGGTATTGACGGCCAGCCCTGGAAGGGCATTGTCGCGGTTACCCGTGGTGGCCTCGTGCCGGCAGCCATCGTTGCCCGTGAACTCGATATCCGCCTGATCGAAACCGCCTGCATCTCCTCCTATAGCGGTACCCAGAGCGGTCAGGCCAATATCCTGAAGCCGGTCGCGGTTTCCGATGGCGGGGCCGGCTGGCTGATCGTCGATGATCTGGTCGATACCGGCAAGACGGCAAAAATCCTGCGCGAGATGCTGCCAAAAGCCCATTTCGCTACCATCTACGCCAAGCCACTGGGCCGTCCGCTCGTTGACACCTTTGTCACCGAGGTCAGTCAGGACACCTGGATCTTCTTCCCATGGGATGTCGACCTCCAGTTTGCCCGCCCGATCGCCAGCATGCGCAGCGGCGGCTGATCACACCGGCTGATTGCTGCGTGACATTTCCACCAGCGCTTGCCGGCCTGACGAAGCGGAGCGGTTGATTGTGATTGAAAACTGACCCTGCCCCTGTCAGGGTCAGTATCACTATGCAACGCACAAGTTTTTCCCATATTGACTGTCCCATCGCCCAATGTCTTGAGGCGGTTGGTGACTGGTGGTCCATGATGATTATCCGCGACGCCATGCTCGGTGTTCAGCGGTTCGAGGATTTTCAGGATCGCCTCGGCATTGCCCGCAACATCCTCTCACAGCGCCTGAAAAAGCTGGTGGCCGAGGGCATCTTGCGCCGCCGGGAATATCAGCAGCGCCCGCGCCGGGTGGAATATGTCCTGACAGCCAAGGGCCGTGACCTGTTTCCACTGATTGCCACCATGGTCGAATGGGGCCGCAAATGGGGCAAGGACGGCCTTGGCAGCACCCAACAACTGGCCTTCCCGGATACCGGTGACCTCGCCAGCGCACGGGTAGTGGATGAGACGGCGGGCCGGGCCATCGATCTGTCGACTGTAGTGCTGTTCGATACGGTTAAAGGCAGGCCGATCCGCCCAACCACGCGGCGCAATAACTGAGTTGGCTCAAATTTAGGGGGCAGGCTTCGCGGCTGGTTTGGGCGCGCAATTATCATCGGAATCAACTGGCCGTCCGAAGGTCATCTCGCTGTAGGTAATCGTAACCCGCAAATCGCGCCATTTGCCGATTTTCTCAGCATTGATAGTGACCATGCCTTCGGTGGAGACTTCAGACAGATCGGTATTCAATCCGCTCTGCAGGATTTCATCCATCAGCGATGGCTGGATAACCGGTGGTGGGCCAAGCGCGGCAACGGCGGCGGCCGTCACGTCATAGCCGATACGATCCTTGAACTCATCCTCGACCCGTGTGCCCATTTCCATCCGGGCAAGCTGGTGGGCGTGGAGCACCTTCTCACGATCACCGCTGGCGATCATGGCTTCGCGTGCCTCGATGGCCATTTCCGTCATGTCGTTCAGATACTCATCCGGCCGACCGGCATCTTCCAGCCGCAGGGCGGTCATGGCGACATATTCGAGACCGGTCTTGCCGATCAGGCCCTTTGGGCGGTGCCGTTTGGCATAATCATTGTTCGGGGTACCGTAGGAGCAGGCGATCAGGTTCGCCTTCTGCTTCATGTCCAGCGATTGGCCGATATAGTACTTGCTCTCCGGATTGGCGAGGAAGGTCAGGGCCGGCACCTTGACGCCGTCACCGATCTCCGCCTGCACAATCTGGCGGCGATAAAGGCATTGCATGCATTCAGGGGTTTCCTGTGCATGTACCTCGTTGAGCATCAGCGCGGCGGTCTCTTCCGGTGCAAAATAGACGATGCCCGGCAGGCGGCTGCCCTTGTGTGGCTCCAGCCCGAGGGTCAGACCCGGGGACTTCTCCGTACCGCGATAATAGATGTCATTGAGCGAGAAATCTCGCCGGAAGCCATGGATGGCCGAGGCGTGACGCTCAGTCTGTCCCGGTGGCGGGTTGGCGCAGATCGAGCCATAGGCAAATATAAAAATGCCACGCTCCCCGGTCACGGGATGCGTGGTCATCAGGGCATCGAGGGGTGGCTTGGTACCGCCCGGCCATGTGCGACCGACAACCGGCGCGTTTGGCGCGTCGTCGTCAAAGTCATCATGGTTGGCGGCTGGTTCAGCCATGCTTTTGCCTATCCGGTTATGGCATACGCTCTATGCATTAAAAGCATAGATAGCGGATAAGAAAGCCCGAAATGTGCAGTGCACAAAAATGCATTTTTTTCCGGGGAAAGCCTGATTTCTCGGCATTGACCTACATGCCCGGACGGCGAATTTGACGCTGCTCATTCACCTTTGGCACCGCAGGATCGGTAATGGACGGGTCTGGGGTGGCATCCAGCCCGGCACCTGCGGCCCGTTTCCGGCGCCAGTCATTCAGCTTGTCAGCCGGAACGACAACCGCGTTTTTGCCCAGCCCGCTGGCTGTCAGTGTGTTGTTAGATGGCATGATCTGCGGCAGCCCCATATCGGCGACAGCCGCCGCGGCAATCTTGCTGCCGATCCGGTCGCTGAACGCGGCCTCAACCTTGGTGCCGACCTCCATGCGAGATAGTTGCTCGGCCTTCATCCGCTCGACCTTGTCATCGCTGTGGATCATCGCCTCGCGCTTCTGCACCGCCAGTTCGGTCAGCTCAGAGAGATAGGCATCGGCATTGCCGGATTCCTCCAGCCGCAATGAGGTCATGGCGAGATATTCCAGATCGGTCTTGCCAATGGTCATGCCGCTGCGGTTGCGCTTGGCATAGTCATTGTTCGGAATGCCGTAGGAGCGGGCGATCTTGGCGGCCTTTTCATCCATGCTCATGCTGTCGCCGACATAGAGCTTGCTGTCAGGATTGGCGACAAAAGCAAGGGCTGGCACCTTGTGGCCACCCTCGATGCCGGTTTCCACCACCCGGCGCTGATAGATATCTTCCATACCGCGCGGGGTTTCCTGTTTCAGCACCTCGGTCAGCATTTCCTGAGCACTCGCCTCGGGCGCGAAATAGACCGCACCCGGCACCTTGCCGCCCTCATGTGGGTCGAGGCCGAGGGTCAGACCCGGCTCGGCCTTGGTGCCGCGATAGAAAATGTCCTGCACCGCGAAGTCGCGGCGGAAGCCGGTGATATGGGTATCATGGCGCTCGGTCTGGCCCGGTGGGGCATTGGCCACCAGTGAGCCATAGCCGAAAATGAAGATACCGCGCTCGCCGGTCTTCGGATGGGTAGTCATCAGTTCCGCAAGCGGCGGGCTGGAGCCACCGGGCCAAGTCTGGCCGATTACCGGCTCGGACGGTGAAGATGCGTGATCGTCAGTGTTTTTACCCTTGGCAGGATCGGCCATGTTGTTCCCTCAACCCCCATTGAACGAAATCGATAAGGTTTAAACTATCTGATACACAAGAAAGTGATAACAGCCATGCACAAACCGCATTCGTCATTTGGGCGGATTGCTTTCCATACTGGGCTTGATTGCTGGAAATGCTTGCTCTATAAGCACGCGGTCTGAATAACCCGTTTGGGTGTTCGGATAATCAGTTATGAGCGTCATGGCGATTGGCGACGATCCACCGGATCGATTGCCAGGGCATGCCTCGCCGCTCTGAAGTTTAGCCTTAATGGAGAACAAAATGCCCAAAATGAAAACGCGAAGCAGCACCAAAGGCCGCTTCAAGCTTACCGCCAGTGGTAAGGTGAAAGGCCGCAACGCCTTCCGCAGCCACATGATGGAAAACAAATCACAGAAAATGAAGCGCCAGTCTCGTGGTGCTAAAATCCTTGCTGATGGTGATGCACGCGCAGTGACGCGGCACATGATGCCATACGGCAAGAAGTTCAGTTAAGCCAGGGAAGGGATAAAGACATGGCACGTGTAAAACGCGGTGTGACCACCCACGCCCGGCATCGTAAAATTATCAAAGCTGCAAAAGGTGCGCGGGGTCGTCAAAAAAACACCTTCCGCGCGGCTAACCAGCGGGTTGAGAAAAACGGTCAGTACGCATACCGCGACCGCCGCCAGAAGAAGCGTCAGTTCCGCGCTCTCTGGATCCAGCGTATCAACGCCGGCGCTCGCCTCAACGGCATGACCTATTCTGCCCTGATGAACGGCCTCAACAAGGCTGGCATCGAGCTTGACCGCAAGGTTCTGTCTGACATCGCTATCCACGATGCTGCAGGCTTTACTGCCCTGGTCGAGCAAGCGAAGGCAGCTCTCGACCAGGCAGCATAAGCCGGTCCAGCCGAGCAACGGTATCTGCGGCGCATTCGGGTAACACCCGCGCCGCAATATCGATGATAGAACAACAAGGTCTCGGCTACCGCCGGGGCCTTTTTGTTTATTGACGCGAATTTCCACGACACCAACCGATTGAACGAGATGACATCGATGCTCGACCAGGCAGCGCAACTGAAAGATCAGTTGCTGGAGAAGATCGAAACCGCCGCCGATATGTCCACCCTTGAGGATGTGCGCGTGACCGCCCTTGGCAAGAAGGGGCAACTCACCGAACTGATGAAGGGGCTGGGCAAGCTCGACCCGGAGGAGCGCAAATCCACCGGACAGGCGCTCAATCAGGTGAAGCAGGCAATCGCCGAAGCGCTCGAGCAGCGTCAGGAAAGCCTCAAGGCATCCGAGATGGAAGCCAAGCTGGCGGCCGAAAAGATTGATATGAGCCTGCCGGTGCGTCCTGAGCGTGAGGGCCGTATCCATCCGATCAGCCAGACGATTGAGGAATGCATTGCGATCTTTGCCGAGATGGGCTTCGTCGTCGGTGAAGGCCCGGATATCGAGAATGACTGGCTGAACTTCGGTGCGCTCAATATTCCGCCCGAGCACCCGGCACGGCAGATGCACGACACCTTCTATATGCCGAAGGCCGAGGGCGGTGAGGACGATGGTATGGAGCGCGTGCTGCGCACCCACACCTCACCGGTGCAGATCCGCTCCATGACCTCAATGCAGCCGCCGATCCGTGTGATCGCGCCGGGCCGCACCTATCGCTCGGATTACGACATCACCCATACCCCGATGTTCCATCAGATCGAGGGCATCGTGATCGACAAGGCCACCAATTTTGGTCACCTGAAAGGCTGTCTGGAAGAATTCTGCCGGACCTTCTTCGAGATTGATGACCTGCCGCTGCGCTTCCGCCCGAGCTACTTCCCGTTCACCGAGCCATCGGCAGAGGTTGATATCGGCTGCCGTCGTGGCGGTGGCAAGCTGGAGCTTGGCCCCTATGGCGACTGGCTGGAAATCCTCGGTTCCGGCATGGTGCACCCGAAAGTGATCGCGAATTGCGGCCTCGACCCGAATGAGTATCAGGGCTTTGCCTTCGGTATGGGGATCGAGCGTATCGCCATGCTGAAATACGGCATCCCCGACCTGCGCACCTTCTTCGAGAGTGATCTGCGCTGGCTCAAGCATTACGGCTTTGTACCGCTGGCCCGCCCCAATGTTGCCTTCGGCCTGAGCGGATAAAGGATACTGACCCGATGAAATTCCCCCTTTCCTGGCTCCGTGAATATCTCGACACCACGGCCTCTATCGAGGAACTGTCTGTGGCCCTGACCTCGCTCGGTCTTGAGGTCGACGGCATTGATAACCCGGCGGACAAGCTGCGTGGTTTCCGTATCGCCCAGATCGAGGATGCCAGCCAGCACCCCGATGCCGACAAGCTGCAAGTCTGCCGCGTCAATACCGGCGATGAAGTCATTCAGGTGGTCTGTGGCGCACCCAATGCCCGCACCGGTCTCAAGGGCGTGTTCGCGCCGAGCGGCACCCATGTGCCCGGCATCGACCTGACCCTGAAAGCCACCAAAATTCGCGGTGTCGAGAGCAACGGCATGATGTGCTCCGAGCGTGAGCTGGAGCTGTCTGACGAGCATAACGGCATCATCGACCTGCCAGAGGATGCACCGATCGGTACCCCTTATGTGGAATATGCCGGTCTGGATGATGCGGTGTTCGAGATCGGCCTGACCCCGAACCGTGGCGACTGTGCCGGCATCTACGGCATTGCCCGTGATCTGGCAGCCAAGGGCATCGGCACCCTGAAGCCACTGCCCGGCGAGCCGGTTGCCGGCAAGTTCGACAACCCGGTCAGCATCACCATCCGACCTGAGGCACAGGCAGGCTGCCCGGCCTTTGCCGGTCGTCTGATCCGTGGCGTCAAGAACGGCCCGTCGCCCGAATGGCTGCAAAAGCGGTTGAAGGCAATCGGCCTGCGCCCGATTTCCGTGCTGGTCGATATCACCAACTTCTTCACCCACGGCATGGCCCGTCCGCTGCACGTTTTTGATGCGGGCAAGCTCAGCGGTGGCATTCAGGTCGGCATGACCGATGGCAGCGAGAAATTCGATGCCCTGAATGACAAGTCCTACGAAGTACCTGCCGGTCTGGTCGGTATCTTTGACGACAGCGGCTTCCTCGGCCTCGGCGGTATTGTTGGCGGCGTGTCCTCCAGCGTTGATGACGAGACAACCGATGTGCTACTGGAATGCGCCCTGTTCGATCCGATCAAGATCGCCGAAGCCGGTCGCGCGCTGCAGATCGACAGCGATGCCCGCTATCGTTTCGAGCGCGGTGTCGATCCGGCCAGCATGGCAATCGGTATCGAACTCGCAACCTCGATGATCCTCGAGCTGTGCGGTGGTGAGCCGAGCAATGTGATGATTGCCGGTCAGGTGCCGGTGGTAGATCGTGAGATTGCCTATCGTCCCGAGCGGACCGAAAGCCTCGGCGGCCTGTTTGTCGAGCTTGACGAGCAACGCCAGATCCTCGAGCGCCTCGGTTTCGCCGTTGATGGTTCCGGTCCGGTATGGGGTGTGAAAGCCCCAAGCTGGCGCCCCGACATTGAGGGCGAAGCGGATATCGTTGAGGAAGTCCTGCGTGTTCATGGCTATGAGCGCGTTCCCGCCGTACCGATGCTACGTGAAAAGGTGGTGGCTGATGTTGCTGTCGGCCTTGAACGCCAACGCTCAGGGCTGGTGCGTCGCGCACTGGCATCCCGTGGTCTTGACGAGGCGGTGACCTGGTCCTTCCTCGCACCCGCCCGTGCCGATCTGTTTGGCGGTGTCGGTCCTGACCTGCACATCGTCAACCCGATCTCTACCGACCTTGCGGTGATGCGCCCGAGCCTGCTGCCGAACCTGATGGAGGCGGCAGGCCGTAACGCAGACCGCGGCATGGCCGATATCGCCCTGTTCGAGGTCGGCCCGGCCTATCAGAGCGCCGATGAGAAAGGCCAGCGTCTGGTTGCTGCCGGTGTTCGCCTCGGTCAGGCCCGTCCACGCAACTGGGCCGATCCGGCCCGGCCCGTTGATGCCTTCGATGCCAAGGCGGATGTGCTGGCGGCCCTTGCCGCAGCCGGTCTGCCAACCGACAACCCTCAGATGAGCACCGATGCCAGTGGCTGGTATCACCCCGGTCGCTCCGGTGTGTTCCGTCTCGGCAAGAACGTGCTCGCCGAGTTCGGTGAGGTGCATCCGAGCGTGCGTGAAGCCTTTGATATCGATCAGCCGCTGGTTGCCTTCGAGGTCTATATCGATGCCGTACCGGTGCCGAAGAAAAAGACCGGTCCGGCGCGCCCGACGCTCAATCGCTCGCAGTTCCAGCCGGTATCCCGCGACTTCGCCTTTGTGGTCGAGGACAGCGTCAGCGCCGACAAGGTGCTGCGCGCAGCCATGTCAGCGGACAAGAAGCTGATCGCCGGTACCGAACTGTTTGACGTCTATGCCGGTAAAGGTGTCGCAGAGGGGCACAAATCCCTCGCTATCAGCGTTACCCTGCAACCGGTTGAGGCAACCCTGACGGATGCCGAGATCGAAACGGTCGCGAAAGCGGTTGTCGCCAGTGTTGAAAAACAGACCGGCGGCAAACTGCGCTAAATTATTACGGAACAGCATGTTATGCTGACCCTTCAACGGTCGTTGGCAGCTTGCGGATCACCATGACGGATGATGATACTGATCGTCTGATGAACAGCCTGTTACAGATGGGCTATCATCAGAAATCAGACAAGGCAGCAGATAAAAAGCCGCTCAAGGAAGGGGCTGATCTGCCATTGCTGAAGCGCAAGGTGCCGAAAGACGACCTTGAGGATCGTGATCCGCTCAAGAAACCCGTCCGCGCGACCGCCATGCCAATCGCCCGTGATGGCAAGGGCAAGCCAACTGCCAAAAAACAGCTGTCCCGTGATGCTCTCAAAGACAAACCGAACAGCCTGCGTCCACGCAAGGCCAGTCAGGTCATTCCACCGTCAGAACGGATGACCGAGCGGCGCTCCCGCCTGATCCGGGAGCTTGAGGCCGGGCGCGAGGCAGCCTTTGATGGCCAGTCGGATCGTGGTCTCGGTGACGCCAACGATCTGGAGAAAGCGGACCTTCTGAGCCGCATCGTGCGCGACCGCAAGGCCGAGCCGGAAGCATCGAAACCCGTTGCGGCGGAAAAACCCGCTGCCAAAGCCGCTCCTCAGGAAAGCCTGCGCGATCTTGCGGCCACCAAGACACCAGCCGAGGAATACCGCCGCCGCCGCAAGCTGCTGGCCCATGACCTGCAAATCGGCCCGGATGGGCTGGACACAAAATTCGCCCGCTACGACCGACGCAAACAGGCGGTATTCTTTGCCGAAATGCTGGCGGCACGGCAATTCGACACCTTCTCCAGCGACCGCATCTGGCGTGCTGCACGGATGGAGAGCCGGGTTACCTTTCTGAATGCCATTCTGCACATCCATTCCAAGGTGCATGGCTTTACCGCCTCGAAGCTCGATGACCGCTTCTATGAGGACATCAGCAATATGCCAAGCTCCTCGGCCAATTTCACCGGCATCACCAGCTTTGACCGGGAGCGCGGCATCATCCTGCTCTATCCGCCGTTCTGGAATAATGCCGTGAAGTTTCAGGACATGGTGCGGGAATGTATCGAGCAGAATACCCGCTATCATGTGCGCCAGATGGCCCAGCTGATCAGCAACCGGATTATGAAGCCCGATGACCCGCGCTTCGGTCAGGCGAGCCTGTTCAATATCCAGATCGATACCTTCGACGACATGGTCAATGCCCTCAGCATGGAGGCACGTATCGCCGGTGAGCGGATCGAGACCAAACAGTTCGTGCCGGCGGAGGAGATGGGCTTCGATGTCTATGCCAAGCAATCAGCGCAATCGGTTTATGACCAGCTGGTCGATCTGATCGATGAACCCGACAGCGGTGATACCGGACGATAGACAGCAGACATGGCCGACCCGATCCCGATGACCCAGCGCCTGCGCATTGCCATCCACCGTGATGATGGCACGATGCAGGTGCTCGGCACCCTGAAACTGGCGCGGGGCTACAAGCTCAGCATTGATCAGGCCGAGGGCGGTTCCGACATGGTGCTGCAACGGTTATGCGACAAGTATAACGGGCTGGACCGGCTGCATCGCGATACCCCGGCCCCGGACGGCAACCCGCTGGAAAGCTGGTCACAGATCATCGGCCGTCAGGATGCGGGCTTTGCCGATGCGCTGATCGAGAAGATCACCGAGGATTTCGGCCTTGAGGTCAACCGGGTCTGATCCGCCGGAAACAACGCCACTCCACGCAGGTTGCTTGACGGTCACCACGCAATCACCCATGCTTAACCCCATGAATGAACGGGGATTATTAAGGCCACCTATTTTCTGGGATGTGCAGCGGGTAACCGCCTCCGGTGAGGCTGTTGCGCTCGGTCGCCTGTGCCTTGATACGGACCATGTGCTGCGGATCGTCTCCACAGGCGGTGATGCGACCGACCATCCCCTGCAACCGGTGGTGAATGCCATCAACCGGCAGGACGAACTCGACGAAAAGATCATCGACCCCGACCGTCCACACACCAGTCTGGCGCTGATGACCCCGCGCGGCCATGACGACTTTCCGCGACTGGTTGAGCAGCATCTGGCTGCTGCCATGCTGCGTCTGACACGGCTTGATGCCGAGCTGATCGAGACGGAGGTGCTCGATGGCTAGGGCACGGGCGCAGGATATGGGTGAATGGCGCGCGGCCAATACCGGCCGTACGCAGACCACCAGCGCTGGTCCCGACCAGATTGACGATATTCGCGATATCGGAAAACTCGCCACCGCCTTCGAGGCGCGGATGCTGGTTGGTCGGCGCGGCCCCCTGCCGAATATGGACAACACCATCAGTGCCCTGACCGATCCCGGCAACAGCACTGATCAGAAACGGCAACTGGCGGAAATGGTCGTCGGCGGGATGAGCATGCGGGAACTGTCCGATCTGGGCAGTCATCAGCAGCAACCGCTGGTCGAGGCGCTGAAGGATGCGCCATTCGATTATGGCGGTCCCCGCGACACGCTGCTGCGTGCCATCGCCAATGATGCACCAGCACTTGAAGCAGAAACGGGCAAGCTGCGGGAATATCTGCAGGTTGTGCGCGATGACCCGGCAATCGCCGATGCCCGCCAGAACTGGGAAGGACTGTCAGGCGATCAACGCTGGGAGGTTTTCGAGCAGATTGCCAGCCATCACGCCCGGATTTTCGACTATCCGCGCCCACAGATGCAGCCCTATGAGAAACCGCGTGAACCCTATGATGCCACCCGGTTTATCTATGAATTCGGTGAATACCAAAGTCCGGCCATGGGTGGCCCGCCGGCAGGGGCCTTGCGGTTCAACAAGGACGCCCATCATCTGGAGAAATTCGAACGTTCCTTCAAGCACCTGACCCATGAGCTGACCCATGCCCGTGATGTGGCCATGGATATGAAACTGCAGTCCGGGGAGATAAAACCGGACAGCCATACCGGTCGTCAGATTGGCCGGATGCAGGCCGATTTTGCCAATGGTCGCGCGAGCCGGAGCCAACGGCTGATGGCCGGGCGTATCCCCTATGAATATCAGGCGACGGAACAGCATGCGGTGGTGATGGCCGAGGCGGCCCATAACGGCCTCGTCGATCCGAAACATGATGTGGCGGTAACCCTGCGCAGCATCACCAGCCGTGCCGACGATCCGGCATCTCCCGGTGTGCCGATCATCAAGAAATTGCCTGATGGCGTTAGTCGACCACGCGGACATCTGTCCGTGACTGTCGACAGTATCAAAAACTGGCGTGACGGGCGCAAACCTGCTCCGTCCCTACCGTCACCAGGTTTTGCCCCGGGTTGATACAGCCCCACACAGATCGAAAGCACTATCCTATGTCTCATCCAGCCATCCAGCCCGGCTACGTGGCTGTTATTACCGGTGCCGCCAGCGGTATCGGCCTTGCCGCCGCGCACCGGTTCGGTGCGGCGGGCATGAAGGTCGTGCTCGCCGACCTGCCCGGTGCAGCGCTGGGCGAAGCGGCGGGCCAGCTGATAGCTGACGGGATCGATGCCACGGCTCAGGCGACGGATGTCTCCGACCGCGCGCAGATCATGCGTCTGAAACAGGCGGCAGATGCTCTCGGTCGGGTTGCCGTGCTGATGTGCAATGCCGGACGCGAAGGCAGTGGTGGACTCGCCGCCGGGCCGGAGCGCTGGCAGCAAACCCTCGATACCAATCTCTGGGGCGCCATCCATTGCCTGCAGGTGTTCCTGCCCGACATGATCGCCGCCGATCATCCGGGTGCGGTTATCTGCACCGGCTCGAAACAGGGCATCACCCTGCCGCCGGGCAATACCGCCTATAATGTCAGCAAGGCAGCGCTCAAGGCACTGACGGAATCCGTCGCCCATGATCTGGTGCAGGAGACCGGCAAGCGGATTACGGCGCATTTGCTGATCCCCGGCTTTACCTATACCGGCCTGACCCGCGCCCGCGGCGTGACGGAGAAGCCCGAGGGTGCCTGGACGCCGGAACAGGTGGCGGATTTCATGCTCAAGGGCATGGCAGCGGGCGATTTCTATATTCTCTGCCCGGATAACGAGGTGGACCGGGAAACCGATCTCAAGCGCATGCGCTGGAATATCGGGGATATTCTGGAGAACCGCCCGGCCCTGTCGCGCTGGCATCCCGATTACGCCGATGCCTTCAAACGCTACATGGAACAGGATGACTGAACAGCTGACTGGGGACCGTTGATCGGCCTCAGTGCGCTTTAGTGCGCTGACGCCCAGCTTTCGGCCTGATTGGCTTCGACCTCGAGCGGGACATCGAGCGTCGCTGATTTCGACATGATCTTGCGGATCAAGGCCAGCGCCTGTTCGGCCTCATCCACCGGTGCCTCGAAGATCAGTTCGTCATGGACCTGCAGCAGCATCCGGGTTTTCAGACCAGCCTCGGCAAGTGCTCCGGGCAGGCGCATCATCGCCCGCTTGATGATATCGGCGGCGGTACCCTGCAGCGGTGCGTTGATCGCCTGACGCTCGGCAAAAGCGCGGCTCGCCGGGTTCTTGTCCTGAATGCCGGGGACATAGCAGCGCCGCCCGAACAGGGTCTCAACATAGCCATGCTCGCGGGCATATTCCTTGGTGTCTTCCATGAACTCAGTGAGTTCGGAGAACCGGCCCAGATAGGCGTCGATATAGGCCTTGGCCTCGCCCATCGGTACCTGAATCTGTTTCGCCAGACCGAAGGCGCTGATGCCATAGATGATGCCGAAATTGATCGCCTTGGCGCGGCGGCGCAGTTCCGGGGTCATCTCATCGAGTGGTACGTCGAAAACCTGTGATGCAGTTGCCGCGTGAATGTCGATGCCATTGCGAAACGCATCTTTCAGTGCCTCGATGCCCGCCATATGGGCGGCAAGGCGCAACTCGATCTGGGAATAGTCAGCCGCGATCAGCACATGGCCCTTGGGCGCGACAAAGGCCGTGCGGATCTTGCGGCCTTCCTCGGTACGGATCGGAATGTTCTGCAGGTTCGGATCGGATGAGGACAGGCGGCCGGTATTTGTCGCCGCCATGGAGAACGAGGTATGCACCCGGCCATCGACAATGTCGTCCTGCAACGCGTCGGTATAGGTGCTCTTCAGCTTCGACAGCGAGCGCCATTCCAGCAGCTTGGCCACCACCTCATGCTGATCGGCCAGCGGCTCCAGCACATCGACGGCGGTTGACCAGACACCGGTTTTGCTCTTCTTGCCACCGGGCAGGCCGAGATTGTCGAACAGCACTTCACCCAGCTGTTTCGGTGATCCGAGGTTGAATTCGGTACCCGCGAGCTTGTGCACCTCGCCCTCAAGCACCTGCAGGCGCTTGGCGAAATCCTCGCTCATGCTGCGCAGGATGCCCGCATCAACAGCGATACCGGCCAGTTCCATGGCACCGATCACCGGCACCAGTGGCCGCTCGATCCGCTCATAGACATAGGCCATCCTGTCCGCCGCCAGACGCGGTTTCAGGATGCGGTGCAGGCGCAGGGTTGCTTCGGCATCCTCGGCGGCATAGCCGGTAGCGGTCGGGATATCGACCTGATCGAAGGTGATCTGTTTCTTGCCCTTGCCGACCACGCTCTCGAATTTCACCATCTCATGATCGAGATAGAGCAGCGCGAGGTTGTCGAGGGCATGGCTGTGTTGGCTACCGTCGAGCACATAGGACAGCAGCATGGTGTCATCGACCGGGGCCACGTCGACGCCCTGCCGTTTCAGCAACTGCCAGTCATATTTGAAATTATGCCCGATCTTAAGGACCGCCGGGTCTTCAAGCACCGGTTTCAGCGCGGCAATGACGTCGGCCATGGGCAGTTGCCGGATATCGTCGCCATCCTTCTGCTCAAGCAGGTCCTGCACCTGTTCATGCTGCAGCGGGATATAGGCACCGCCGGTGGGCTTGGCCGCCAGACAGATACCGACCAGCTTGGCGGTCGGGGCATGCAGGCTGTTGGTTTCGGTATCAATCGCGAGGAAGCCGCTGTCATAGGCATCGGCGATAATCGCCTCCAGCGCTGCCATCTCGCTGATCGTGGCGAAGCTGCACTCGCTGATCGGCGGCAGCTTTTCCGTTTTTGCAGTCGCAGCCGATCCGACGGGCTGTGCCGTGCTCTGTGCTGGCGCTTCCTCAACCGGTGGCAGATCATCGACACTGCCATCGGTCAGCCGCTCAACCACCCGTGTGGTCAGGGTCTTGAAGTTCTGTTCACGCAGAAAACCGCCCAGTTGTTCAGCCGTCGGCTTATGGGCAATCAGACTGTCGAGCGGTTGCGGTACCGGGGTGTCCTTATCGAGGGTCACCAGCTTCATCGAGACACGCGCCTGTTCGGCAAACTCGATCAGGTTCTCACGCCGCTTGTTCTGTTTGATCTCGCCAGCCCGCTCCAGCAGGGTTTCGAGATCGCCATATTCCTGGATCAGCAGGGCAGCGGTCTTGATGCCAATGCCCGGCACGCCCGGAATGTTGTCGGTACTGTCACCGGCCAGTGCCTGTACATCAACCACACGTTCAGGCTCAACGCCGAACTTCTCGAACACCTCTTCCGGGCCTGAGCGCTTGTTCTTCATGGTGTCGAACAGGCTGACCCGGTCATCGACCAGCTGCATCAGGTCCTTGTCGGAGGAGACGATAATCACTTCCTGATCCCGCTCACGCGCCTGTCTGGTATAGGCGGCGATCAGGTCGTCAGCCTCGTAGCCCTCAAGCTCGATCGACGGCAGAGCAAATGCCCGCACGGCATCGCGGATCAGGCCGAATTGCGGGCGCAGGTCTTCCGGCGGTGCCTCGCGGTTCGCCTTGTACTCGGGATAGATTTCGTTGCGGAAGGTGTTGGATTTGGCGTCAAAGATAACGCCGATATTATGCGCGTCGAAATCGGTCAGCAGCTTCAGCAGCATGTTGCAGAAGCCATAGACCGCGTTCACCTGCGTGCCATCGGCACGGTTCATCGACGGCAGGGCGTGATAGGCACGGAAGATAAAGCCCGATCCATCGACGAGATAGAGCGGTTTGGATGGATCGTATTTGGCCGGATCGGTCATGCTTAATGGCTGACCTTCGCGCCTTCTTTCAGAACATAGCGGCGACCGCAATAGGGGCAGTCGATCTGGCCAGCCCGCTCAATGGTCAGATAGACGCGCGGGTGGCCGAGGGGGCCATTCCCGCCATCACAGGCAATCTGGGCGGTATCAACTTCAACAATTTCAACGGGCTGGCGCATGTTTCAATCCGGTATGCAATCAGGATTAGGCAGGATGAGGCGAGAAACGCTTCGGACAATAAACTACCCAAAAGATCACAACGGGGGGTGTGATCGGGTTATGCTAGGCCTTATATAGCCTTAAACGACGGCGATAAAGCCCGAGCACACATCCATTCCTGTCATTGATTGATTTTATTATGAGCAAGTCATCCCCCGATTACGCCGTCGAGGTCAAAAACCTCGTCAAAACCTACCCTGCAGCGGGCAAGGCACCAGCGAAACAGGCACTGAAAGGCATTGACCTCGCGGTCGAGCGCGGCTCGATGTTTGCGCTTCTGGGACCAAATGGCGCGGGCAAATCGACCCTGATCAATATTCTGGCCGGGCTGGTGCGTCGCACTTCCGGTGAGTCTAAGGTCTGGGGTTATGACACCGAGACCGAGGCCCGCATGGCCCGTGCCGCCATCGGTGTGGTGCCGCAGGAACTGAACATGGACGCCTTTTTCACGCCGTCCGAGATGCTGGACCTGCAGGGCGGCCTCTACGGTGTGCCGAACCGGGAGCGCCGGACCAAAGAGCTGCTGGAGCTGGTTGGCCTCGCTGACAAGGCCGACACCTATGCCCGCAACCTGTCCGGCGGGATGCGACGCCGGTTGATGGTCGCCAAGGCTATGGTACATACGCCACCCGTGCTGGTGCTTGATGAGCCGACCGCCGGGGTTGATATCGAATTGCGCCAGATGTTGTGGGAGAATGTCCGCGAGTTGAACCGCAAGGGCGTAACCGTGGTGCTGACCACCCACTATCTCGAGGAAGCAGAAGAGCTCTGCGACACCATCGCCATCATCAATCATGGCGAAGTGGTGGCCTGTGAGCCGAAACGCAAGCTGCTCGGTCGGATCGACCAGAAGGAAGTGGTCATCACCCTCGACCGCGATCTCGACGCCGTGCCCGAAACATGCCGTCAGTTCGAGGATGTTACGCTTGAGGGCCGCGAACTGATCATCCGCTATCGCCGTTCCCACGCAACGGTCGGGTCGATCCTTGAGGCACTGGGTCAGTCCGGCATCGGCATTGCCGATATCACCACCCGTGAGGCCGATCTCGAGGATATCTTCCTTGAGCTGACCCGTCGCAAGGCTGCTGCCTGATGATCGGGGGGCGAGCGTTACGGACAGCCTTGCTGACGATCGCCCTTGGTGCCCTCACCACGCTCGGTGCCTGTGCGCCGGATTTTCGCCCCATGGGACCGGCAATCGGCCCAGCGCACCTGACCGATGATGCGATCATCACCGCCGACGGTGCCCGACTGCCACTGCATGTCTGGCCTGCCACCGGGGAGACCCGCGCGGTTATCCTCGCGCTTCACGGCTTTACCGATTACAGCAACGCCTTCGCCCTGCCGGCAAGTGCGTGGTCCACGGTCGGTATCACCACCTATGCCTATGATCAGCGCGGCTTCGGTGCCGCGGAGCCGCATCTGCGCTGGGCCGGGGCGGAAACCTACACCAATGACGCCCGTACCGCCCTGTCGGTGATCCGTCGTGCCCATCCCGATGTGCCGCTCTACCTGCTGGGTGAGAGCATGGGCGGGGCGGTGGCCATACTGGCGGTGACCGAGACCGAAACTGCCGGTGACATTGCCGATGGCATGATCCTGATTGCACCCGGCATGCTCGACCGCCCGGAACTGAGCGAGGCCGAACGCACCTTCCTCGATATCGGTGCCCATACCCTGCCATGGGCAATGAGCGGCAAACGCGGCATTACCGTCTGGCCGACCGACAATCTGGCACTGCTGAGACAAATGGCACAGGACCCGCTGATGCAGCGCGAGGTACGCTTCGACCAGATTTACGGTCTGCTGAACATGCTGGAAAAATCCACCCGGCGGATACGGCGGATCGACCTGCCGACACTGGCGCTGTTCGGGGGCAAGGACGAGATATTGCCGCCCGGTGCAGCCGATTATTTCGAGCAACAGACCATCGCCCAGATGGCCCGCGGCACCGTTCGGACCGAGCGGATACCCGGTGCCTATCACATGCTCTTGCGTGACAAGGACGCCACCAGCCGTCATGATCGTATCGGCGCCTGGGTTTTTGACCTGCCCCCGGTCAAGCACAATGCCACTATCGGTATGGATATGGATGCTGACGCAACCAATGCCGATACCGAACAGATGGCATTGCATCAGGATTGACCTGATACCGGACTGGAGGGGGAGGACTGCTGCATCATGGACCTGACGATCCGGCCGTTCCGCAATCAGGATGCGGAGGCCATATCGCTGCTGTACCGGGTTTCGGTTGAACAGCTCGGCAGCCGTTATTACGCCCCGGCACAGATTACGGCATGGGCATCCCTGACACCGGAGCCGCAACGGCTGGTCGAGCAGATGCGCGACGGTCGCCTGCGGCTGCTGGCCGTGGATGGTGGCGACCGGGTGCTGGGCTTTGCTGATCTGGAATATGGCGGCGACGGCTCGGGCCATCTGGACTATTTCTATATCCACCCCGATGCCGCCAAATGCGGCGTTGGCCGGGCGCTCTGTGCGGCGATCGAACAGGCCGCCAACAACGCCGGGTTGTCCCTGATCGATGCCGAGGCGAGCGAGGCGGCAAAGGCGTTTTTCATCCGTCAGGGCTATCAGGAGCGTCAGCGCCGCGATCTGATGCTCGGCGATGTGCCGATCCATAATTACGCCATGCGCAAGACCTTGATCTGACTGCGCAACAGACCGGAGATGATTTTCTGCACATGAAGCGGCAAGCGATGCTTGGCAATCCGCATCCACGTCGCTATGTTGCGCCCCATGCGCGCCCGTAGCTCAGCTGGATAGAGCGCTGCCCTCCGGAGGCAGAGGTCAGAGGTTCGAATCCTCTCGGGCGCGCCATCTTGTTTTCACCCTCGTCAGTTTCGCTCAACACCTTGAATGGCAAGGTCAGAGCGGCGGTTCGAAACCCTTCGTTCCTGACATAGGCCAGCTTGTCGGCAAATGTCAGTTTGAGCACCGCACGCTTGTCTTCAATTCGGTCGGAATCCCATAGCCTGTGCGGGTTTGACAGGAACTCGATAGCGGTTCGAAATGTTTCGTCAAAGTCCCATTTGGGTTTGCCGTTTTCAGTGATTTTTTCTTTCAGCTCAATTTGCCGCTTCTCAAGATCGGTAACGCGCTTTTCATAGGCGCTGATCAGCGTATCGCTGCTGGCATCGACAATGCGGTCCAGCAGTTGAGAAACCTGCTTATCGAGCTTCTTCAACTCATCCTTCATCATGCGCACCAGAGCCGTTGATTGGCTCAGGCGGCGCTCCCACAAATCCTTGAACATATCAAAGACCAGATGACATAGCCCCTCAGCCGGTTGTGCCTGATCCAGAAGCGCCTCAAAGGCGGTTTCCAGCTCATCCTTGCGGATCGACTTCCGATTGCTGACACAGCCCCTCTCAAAGCACATGTAATAGGCATAGCGCTGTGATCGGCCCTTGGACCAGGCACCGGATAAGGGTTTGCCGCAATCGCCACAGGTCACAAAGCCCCGCAGCGGAAAATCCGCATGAAGATTGGTTTTAGCGGGCACTTTGGGCGTGTCGGTCAGGCGCTCTTGTATCTTCTGGTAGCATTCAAAGCTCACCAGTGGCTCGTGATGGCCCTTGCGCAGCTTTACATCCCACTTCGGCACTTCGATATACCCGGCATAGATCGGACGCCTTAGAAGATCACGCACCCGCTCGTAGCGTATCTCGCCATTGGGCAGGTCTTTTGGATAGTAAGGCTGGCTTTCCAGAAAGCGTTTTACCTCGGCCTGGGTCTGGAACCGACCGGAGGCATAGCCTTCAAGCGCTTCTGTGATGATAGAGGCGACAGGCTCATTGCGGATGAGCAGTTTGCCGTGCCCGGTCACCCGCTCATAGCGATAGCCAATCGGTGCCTGAAATACCCAATAACCATTCATCACCCGACCGCGCATACGGTTCTTGGTTTGCTCGCCATTCTTCTGCCGCTGGTGCTGTGACACGCTGGCCAACAGGTTCTCAACCAGAATGGAATCTGAATCCTCACCAAACTCCACTGAGGGAGATTCTAATACCCCTCCGGCTTTGCCGATGGCGGCCCGAAGCTGCAAATGCGCTTCGATACCCCGCGCCAGACGGCTGATGTCGTCGATGATGACGATATGCGGGTCTTTGCGCTGGCGGCGCAGATGACCGAGCATGGCCTGCATCCCAGGCCGGTCAATCAACCCGCCTGAAACATCATCCTGATAAACCTCGATAACCTCATAGCCCTTATAGTTGGCATATTCCCGGCAGCGGGTTTCTTGTGAAGCGAGACCATTCCCACGTGTCGTCTGCTTCACATTGGACACGCGGCAATAGATCACCGCCTTGGTTTTGGATTGATCCATGCTCATAGTGTTGGTCCTTTCTGGCCGTCCACCAGTGGCGTGGCCTGCTTATTGTTTTTATCGTGAGCACCATGGAAGGCTTCGCGCAAGGCCGGGAACAGCTTTTGCGTGTCCAGCGATTGTTGAGGATCGGCCTCAAAGCTGCGATCCACGACCGTTTCTACCACCGCCCAGATGGTCGCCAGCAATTCCAGTTGCTGATCTTTGGTCAGATCGAAGCGCTGCACATGGTGTAAATACTTTTCCAGATTAATATTCATGATACAAGCCCCATTATTTAAATATAACAATCAATATACATAATACTTTAGCATACAATCGTAAGTTGTGCATGTGTGCGATGTGCTGCTGCGCAGTAAATTGGTGTTTGTATTCATGATTGTCTCCGATCATTGCTTGTTGCGTTTGACCCCAGAATGACCGAAGCTGCTGCTCTGTAGTACCGCCTGCGGCGTAAAGTTACGGAATATTCCAAATGGATGGCGACATCGGGTTTGATCCCACCAGTCTTGGGCTGGATAGGCATTACACGCCGGAGCAGCGTCAGCTCATCCGGCGCATGATGCTGGAGGATTGGCAGGTGATGGCGGTGAAACTGCCCACCTATATGAAGCTCGTGGCCCGCTCGATTGCCGGAACTGGAGTGCCAGAGGAATGGCTCTCCAAGCTGATCCATCAGACCGCAGATAAGATGCTCAAGGGGACGAGCACGCCACGCTATGAGTTCTGGGCCTGCTTGCATCTCTATATTCGCCGCAAATACGGCGATAACGGTATCAGCAGCCAAACGCCTACGGATGATATGTTATTGGGGGAAGCTCTGGCACAGTTTGGAGCCACGCTGGATGAGGCAGAAGTGCTGGATGGGATATTCACGGTGGATGGCGATGAGAATACGGCCATCTCATTCCAGCCCAAGCCAGGCTATGCCCGGATCACGCAGCTTATCCGCGTTATCAATGAAGGGCCATTTGCCGAGGATCGCTGGGCGGTGTCGCATGGCGTAGCCATTAGCCAGGGGCAGCGGCTCTTTGGAATACTGAGGGCCGTGAAGGATCGGTCGCTATCATCAACCACGCTAGAGCGCTCGCAACTCACGGAGGTGATGAGCGATGACCACAAGCAGCGCCTAACACGGGAGATCGTAAGCCTATGACCGATCAACCCGAAGACGATCCGCTCAAAGCGCTGAAAGACTATGTCGCCAAGCTGCCTCAAGCAGAGCAGGACAAGGCGCTCGATGATCCACATGAGTTATTCGAGATGATTGAGCGGGGCGATGCTGTTGGGGTGTTTATAGCGGTGAAGAATGGCGCTGATGTTGAGATTACCGATAAAAACGGTATGACCCCGCTCCATCACGCCGCCGCAAACGATATGCCACTGATAGCAGAAGCTCTAAACCAAGAATCCAATCAAGCCATGTGGATAAAGGATAAGTTTGGCCGTTTACCTGATGAGATAGCCCCACTCGTACCTAGAGCATTGATTATATCTCAAATAGCAAGATCAACACGAAACAAGCCACGAATTATTGATAATCAGTTAACAGAACAAATTGAGAACGGGCGATCCAGGTAAATTGCTTATCGGTTGATTTTATGATTGTCTACTCTCGGGCTAGCGAATTTCCTTCATCAATATGTGCGCATCTTGACATAGGGGGATGCAACATGTAGTATATTGTTGCAATTTTAACTAATTTAATTGTATAGATTTAACTTGAAAATTTTTGTAGAAAGATAATGTAATGACAATTCGAAACATATTCATGGGGATTACGATGAGTACGAAAAATGTTCAAACGCTGCTGAAGCCGGAACGGGGTGATGGAGACAGGCCGCCTGCACCACTTTTCTAAAGCGAGCCTAAGCGCTTTGAATTAAAATGCTCAGCTTTAACCTCCATCGAAAAAGATTCCGGTGGAGGTTTTAGTTTTCTAGATGGCTTCAATCCTTTAGCTAGATCTTGAAGGGTTTTTATACCGAACTCAGTCATTTCGTTGTGGCTGCAATGCTTGCCTAAATATGCGCAAACGAAGCCAATAGTCTCAGCATGATTGTACCATTTAAAATTGTATTGTGGCGTCATTATTTTAGTCTTGGAAAGCGTCTCATATATGTTTTTGCAGTCTCTGAATATCTCATCTATCTCATTCTTAGATAACTCTTTGTTGTTTATTAATACCCCTGATGCGTAAGCATAAAATTTAGCATTATAAAGCCTGATGCATACGACAAGTGCTTCAGCATCTTTGCCCGAAAATATTGAGTCTATTGGTTGGTGGCGATTCAAGAACTCCAAGCCATGCTTTGCGATGTTATGGGCATTCCGAATAGAGGCGTTTGCTTTGTCTATTTCATGTTTATTTAGAGATTTTCCTTCTAGGCTTTTTTTGACGTACTCATAATATTCTTCGTACCAAATATAAGATAGAAGATTAAATGCCCATGCCTGAACAATTGAAGATTCCTTATGGACAATTTCTGATATATCCTTTTCTAGTCTTGAAATTATCAGCCTGTAAACGCCGACACCGAAAATGGAAATAAGAATTGCTATAATAGCTACGTTTGTAGTTAGGAGGCTTACAAATATGGTGAAATATCTTTCGCTTAATGACGTGTTTTTTTCTGATAGATTTAATCTTTCGTCTATTATTTGCTTTGATAGCGCCTCTATTTTTTCTTGTTTTTCTATTATCTGTTCGGAAGCAGCTGTAAAATCAGGTTGTTGCGGAGGTTTCGCCGAAGCGTGAGGCTTTTGCGTCGGCAACGGCATCGTTGCTATCGGATTATTTACACTCGGCTGACCTTTGGAAGCGCTAACGAAAGAGATCTGTAGCAGCAAGACAATTGCCAATGTAAGCAGGCTCTTCGCGGCTTTTGAATGAGGTGACATTCACAGAAGTCCTTTTTGGGATTCAAATTTATCTAAAGACAATCTTAATCTACACTGCAAAAAGATCATGGATTAAAATTTCAGTATATGGTTCGTATTTGGAAGTTTTTGGCTTGAACATTTAGCCAAGATCCATGCGCTACCACGTGGTTAAAGGGGTTAGCCAGCGCAGCGTCAATCGGTGCCCGCTCCATTCGTCTTATAAATAAGTCTCCCGTGTTACCCGCTTCGCTGGATTGGCTTGCACCTTGGCCGCGCGGTCTAACTGTATTGAAATTGTGCCGTTTAGCGGCGAGAATAAGTCGAGCAAATGGTCAGTGTAGCGCTATCTGTTTTTGCATCACTCTTTGACAGTGAGAACAAATCGGGTTGGCGCATTGCAGAGCTCCTCATCACTGTAAATGCTACTGTATAACTCAGGTTCTGACGTCAGTGAGTCATGTTCTTGCACAATGCCTCTAAGGGCCTCAATGGGAACACTGAAATTGTATTCGATCATGCTTTCCTCTGCTTCTCCCCGTTTTGCAAAATCGAAGTCAATTATGTGAAAGTTCCCGTGATGACCACGGTTGTTCGATATATAGCCCTTGAGTTCGATTTCTTGAGAACGCAAGCCGCCATAGAAAGCGTAAATCAGCTCGACGGGGTCAACTGCATTCGACATCTTTTTCCATGCTTTGATGCACTCTTTTTCATCCCATTTATCCCAGTCAATCAGGTGGCGCTTTGCCATGCGTCATTCTCCTCAGCATAGATAGATAATTAAGAGTATAACTTTATGTAGTGCCATGTTCCTATTTTATTTGTTTGGCATGCCGCCCATACAGCCAAGATCCATGCGCTACCGCGCGGCTAAGGGTGTTCGCTAACGCCGCGTCAATCGGTGCCCGCTCCTTTCGCCTTACACGTAAGTCTCCCGTGTTACCCGCTTCGCTGGATTGACCCGCACCCTGGGCGCGCGGTCTGGGTTGCGCATCGGCTGGATGGTCTAGCCGAAACAATTCAGAAAAAGGAGACAAACCAATGTCACAAGAAACTCAATCTCAAAAGCCACTTTACCGCGTCAGCTTTTCTCGCATCACGGGCCAAGACGATAACGGTCAAGACGTCCTCAGCCGCCCCGTCGAAATCGGTGCAGCCTGGAAACGCAAAGGCGATAAGCAAGGCGCTGTCGTAAATCTCGACATCGTCCCGACTGAGCTCATCGACCGCAAAGGCGTCCTCTTCCTGGTTCCGCTCAGCGATCAACCAGCAAGCGCCTAAGGCTCAATCATCAAAGAAGCCCGCTTCATTCCGAAGCGGGCTTGTTGCGCTAGAGGGATATTGATTCACAGATCTCTTTCAATAATTTCCTTAAGTAGCAAAGTTATCTGTAGCCGAGATGCCTGGATTTAGTATTCTGATGCATATACGCAGTCAGGCAGATAAATTGAGGGACCTTTGTTGGCCAACAGAGACAAGATATTCATTAGCCACGCCACACCCAGTGATAATAACTTTGCAATTTGGTTGTCTGCACGCCTTTCAATGTCTGGTTATGATGTTTGGTGCGATACAAGCAAACTGTTGGGTGGTGAAGACTTTTGGCAGGAGATTGAAAAGACTCTTAGAGATGAGGCCGCCAAATTCCTTATCGTCATATCTGGTAATGCATATTCAGATGCAAACGTCCTACGCGATGGCATTCGCAAAGAATTAGCCTTAGCTGAGGTCGTTAAAAAGAAACTCGATGATCCGTACTTCATTGTTCCCATACGCCTTGACGGTACGAGCTATGGTGACTTTGCCGTAGAGCTCATTCGTATAAATGGGGTTGATTGCAGCTCAAACTGGGCCGCAGGTTTTTCTCAGATACTTGAGCTGTTTGAACGCGACAGTGTCCCCAAAATTAATTCAGGATCACCCAGCCTTAAAAATTGGCGCGATATTCATATGCGTCACACAAGTGCGATTTCAGAGCAGTCGGAGGTACTTCAGTCTAACTGGCTGCCAATCACCCAAATGCCAGAAACTCTGTATTTTTTTGAAAGGCCCGGAGCTAGATGGTCAGCAGAGCCTCGTGTTATCGCCTCTCAATCAAAACTGCCGACATTTGCGCATGGACAGCTACTAGCTGGTTTTGCCCCTCACAACGAAATGCAGGAGGCAGTTGGAGAGGAGTTTCCAATAAAAGACCGCGGTACTCTACCTCTTAAACAGTATCTTAGGGGTAATACTGGCGACATTCTCGGAATTGCTCCTCGTGATGCGCAAAATCAGGTGAGCTCGCTCATCCGCCAGGCTTGGGATGTTCGAATGGAGCAACTTGGCCTCAACCCGTATCCATTAGCCAATGGTCAACTTGCATGGTGGTTTCCGCTCGACTTACCAGAAAACGGAAAGCTTCTTTTTACAGATTTCAATGGTAAACTACGCAAGCGGGCCGCGACGGGCATAAAGGGGCAAAAAGAATTGCCCTCTGGCAAGACTGTGCCTCGCAACCATTGGCATTTAGGCTTTACAGCGCAGCCAATGCTCGGTGAAGAGAACATTTTAAAGCTTAGATCACGAATTGTTATCTCAGAGGATGGCAGAACGCCAATCGCTGACAAGACGCGGCTTAATGGATTACGACGCTCCCTAACAAAAATGTGGTTCAACGAAAAATGGCGTGGATTAACGCTTGGTTTCGCAAATTTTGTAGCTGATGGCAGCGATGAGATTTCTCTGCCTAGTTCCAAACTAAATAGCATTGTTATTTCTGCTCAACCGCTATCGTTCCAGTTAGATCGCGGCATTGCTAGTGATCCAGTGGATGAAAATTTGTCCGATGAGCTCGCTGACGCTTATGATCAAGAAGAAGAAAGCTTGCGGCTGAACGATCCCGTCTTCTCTTCCCTGATTAATCATGAGGAGCATGACGATGAGTGAACGAAAGCTTATACTTCTGCCGGAGCCTCAGCTGCAATTTGCCCACTCACAGCTAGAAGAGCACCCAAAAGACGGGCTTTTTCTCTACGGTCCCGCGGACAAAAATAATAACCTAGAAACACTTAAGATAGGCATGATTGGCCCGGCTCATTTGCTAGATCTATTGGATGATTTCGGCAAGCTCGTCACAGGCTATATACCGCCCTACGATGAGAATAGGGCCCATCACACGGCTTTTCCAGGGCTAGAAGCAGCGTTTGGTTTGCGATGGCCAAATCCTGCCACTGCCAGACTGAGCGTATCTAGTAAAGAGCTAGAGAGGGCTATCCGTCTTCATAATAGGCATGAGGCCATTAAGAGAGCTGTTGATATTTATGCTGACAAAATTCAGTCGTACTTGAAGGAAGAAGCAGATGTGACACCGGAGTTTTGGTTTGTCGTTATCCCAGATGATGTCTTCCAGTGGGGGCGGCCAACCAAGATGCCACCCTCTGCGGAACGCGTGAAAGGTGAAGCGACGCTAAAACCAAGGACTGCAAAGGGCTTGCTCAAATCACCATCTTTGTTCGAAGAGGATAACAAAGAGGCAGAGCTTCAGCTCTATGATCTGAACTTTCACAATCAGCTAAAAGCCAGATTGCTAAACATTACCCCAGTACAAATAATCAGGGAACGGACACTGCACGGGATCTTGGCTCCGCGTGAAGAACAGTACAAACATAAAGTTCAAGATCCTGCTACGATTGCGTGGAATCTCTGCACAACATCTTACTATAAGTCTTTTGGACCACCTTGGCGCCTAAAGGATATTCGTCCGGGCGTGTGTTATGTAGGTCTCGTTTTCAAGAAAGACCCCTCTGATCCTGACAAAAGAAACGCGTGTTGTGGAGCACAGCTCTTTCTTCGTTCGGGTGAAGGTCTCGTCTTTCGTGGTGCCGTCGGTGAGTGGTACTCGGAGAGGCTAAGGCAATTCCATTTATCACGCGAAAAGGCCGCTGAGTTAATGCAACTCGTTTGTGCGGCTTATGAACAAAAGCATGGCAAGCCTCCAGATGAAATTTTCATTCACGGACGATCCCGATTTGGGAAAGCAGAATGGGCAGGCTTCCAAGAAGGTTGCTCACAAGGCACCAATGTTGTTGGCATTAGAATACGTCCAACAGATGATCTAAAGCTGTTTCGTCAAGCTAAGAAGCCTGTCATACGAGGCACCTGCCTTATAAGACATAAACGGCTCGCATATCTTTGGACTAAGGGGTACGTGCCTCGCTTTGACACCTATCCAGGATTTGAAACTCCAAATCCAATCGCAGTTCATGTTGATTGGGGCGAGGCAGATATAGAAACAGTTGCAGCGGATATATTGGCTCTTACCAAAGTCAACTTCAACGGGTGTAACTTTGCGGACGGCTTACCGGTAACACTTAAATTTGCCGATGCAATCGGTGAAATACTGACTGCTGCTCCAAGTATTGCTGGTGCTCCCCTGCCTTTTAAATTCTATATTTAGTAAAAGCTTGGTACTGCTGAAGCCAATGTCTCAAAACGTCTATAAATGAGACGCAAGATGTGCGTGGTAGTACCACGCCTCTTGGCAAGGGGACCCGCTGCGCGTCCCCGTTGCATCCCCTCCGGCTATGGCGGCTAAGGTTAGAGAAATTGCCCTAAAAGGCCTAAATTGTTGGAATATCCTGCGCACGTTGATGGACCCAGGCAATAACGTCCTGTTTCAAAGGATCGGAAAGCAAAATGTTGTTGTCGTAGGTGGCGTGCAAAAGGCGTATGCGATCAAACACCGTGATCTGACCACTAAGGCCAGCGTGCCTCATCTCTTCCGTGCTGATCACAAATGGAGCGACAATACCCGTGCTGGGCTGAACAGCTGCATCCAGATACTTCATCCAAGAGATAGCACAGGGCGTATGTATCTTATTTCTCCAATTCGTCCCGCTTGCACACTGCAAAAAATACGTGGGTGTTGCTTCTCTGGAATCAGCGAACTCTCGGTAGCAAACTAGGTCCAAGCCTCCGTCCTTCGTAGCATCTGAAGTCCAGTCGTCTAACCGAAGACTTCCGAGGGTGTTAAGGCGCTCACACAGATCGGTAACGATCAGGTCAATGCTTACGGCATTATCTGGCGACCAACCCGCTCTTACAGTGGTCCAACCAGGCAGCAAGCCGGGGCAAATTTCCTCCGCAACCCTCTCGAACAAATCGCCTTGCACCGAAAAATCTTGATGTTTCTCAGACCATTCTGGATAGAGTTGAAGAATTGATAGCATCACCAAGAAGGCACGAATTGGGTCTTCCCTCCAATCAGCGGCAAAGGTTAAACGGTTTGCGGAGATTGTAAGATTCGGAGAGATTCCTCCCCATGACTGTCGCAATCTGATTTCAGCCCAACCGAGATCTGCAATTTCATTAGCCAAGTCTTGTGCACCGCCATCACAAATCTGTTCTTCAATTAGAACATCAACCACATCGCTCTTTGATATCTCAGTTTCGCCGAAAAGCAGTGATGCCTCGAGCCAGTCGGCAAGAGTGACAATCCTTACGTTGTTCACGTTTACGGATCGTGAAAAGTTCTTCTTTGGTATCTCAAGCATCACTACAGTTCGAAGATTCTGTTGATTTGCGACATGTTAGCCGAGAGCCTTTGTACTATCCGGATCAGTCTTTCATCATCAGCATAGTGATGGATTGACGATAGCGCTTCCTCTACGTTGTAGGCAGCTGTTGACATCAATTCGTACAACTCTTCCTGATCTCCACCTGCAATCACAAAAGCTTTTTCTAAGCTAGGCCTCTTTACCGTACGAAGATAATCTAACCCCTCGGCGCTGGCTAAAACCTTTGCGAATTTGTCTACCTGCCGAGAGTCTGTGACAACGGCTGCGTTCTCCTCGTCGCCAAACAACCATCTTGAATACTCTTTCAAATTTTGTTCGCAGTCTGTTGAAATTACCGGCTTTACTTGATCCGGAGGAACCTCAAACTTCTCTTCGACACCCAGGAATTTACGGACGTCCTTGCGGGCCAAGGAGAGAAACAACACGCTAAACTTGTCCTCTACTTTGCTAACGTCCAATCCCTCTGTGTCCTCCATCTGTATTAGGATTGAGTAAGCGATGTAGTTTCTCTGGACGGTAGTGGTTTTGCTGCCAATTTGACGCATCACATCGTAGTATCTCAGCCCTTTTTCATCAATTAACTTGGCAATGAATTGTGCTTTTTCTGCGGGAGCCCATTCCTTAATGCCAGTTACGTGGCGGAAGCCTAGGAAGGCATCTACCTCGCTTCGGTTATCGAGGCGGATGAAGGGAACCTCCAAAAACAGTTCTTTTGGTTCTTCAACACTGGCGATGATCTCCTGCCATTTTTTGGAAGTATCATCGCCATCAAAAGTCTTTTTGAGCCGCATCAACGCTGCAATACGACGATTTCCCTCTATTACAACGAGGCGATCCTCTCCGTGAACTTTCTCTTGAACACACAAAACGGCTTCATGTGCCCAAAATCCGCTTTCCAAGAATGACGTGGCCAACTCCTCAAGCGACCAATCACCCATAAGATTGAGTATCTCGTCCGGAGTCAGATTTTTGCGGAGCGCCGACCTTCCAAGTCTAGGATTGTGCGGATCAAGTGCAATCTGATCTAGGGTGGCGTATTCGATTTTTCGTTGTTTCATGCTGATTTCCTTAGGCCTATCCAGCTATCAGACTGGCACGATCAAGCTTGCATCGGTCGTTTGTTTCGGATGTTTCTAAGGTCGCCGCGATTAGATGCTCCGCAACAGCAGCGACAACATCAACATTCACGGCGTTTCCCAACGCTCTGTAGGCTAAGGTTTTGCTTTCAGGCAATTGTTTGAGCGCATCCATGCTTTGAAGCCGAGCACACTCCCGCATTGTCATGTAACGCTTCTCCCAAGGGATGACTGGCACCTGACTTGTCGTAAGTGCCACTAACGATGGTGCGCTAGCCGGGTTCTTCACTCGAATGCCAGATGCTCTAAACTGCACGACTTTATCCCAAAGAGTTCTGCTTCCATCTTGCCAGTTCCACTCAAACTTTTGAAAGCTTGGCGCAAACTCCCGCACCCTTGGCAACCAATTCCTCAGGTATTGCTTATTTTGCTGAAAAAACTCCCGATTCTGTTGAATAAATCGTATCTTCCATCTTGGAAAATTAGCGCAATCTGTTCGAGCGTAGGCCGGAAGCGAGGCAAGCTGTTGATCTTTGCTCATTTTTGCGAGGCTCTGTCCAAAACTGCCTTTGAATCGAGCCAGATATGCTTTTTGATAGGATTTGGGTGAACGCTGTTCAAACGGATAGGTAGCGCCAAATTCCATAGCCCAAATCGGAAATGAGGGCATCTTTGTTGATTTCGGTATGAGATGAAGAAACTCTTCCCATACTTCCAGATATGCCAAATAGTCATTCGTTAAAAGGTCAGCATTATTTGGCCTTTCGTCCAACACAGAAGAAAGGTGCATTGGCGATGCATTTCGTTCGCATTTCGGCCAGTTGAACTTGGATAAGTCACTAGCAGCAACAATTAAGGCTCTTGGCCGGATCTGGGGGATACCAAATTGGTGTGGCGATAGCTCTGTTGCCGCTACGTCGTAACCCCGTCCTTTTAGGCTGCTTTTGATCCTTTCCCACGTCTTGCCGCCGTTGTGGCGCATAATGTTTGGAACATTTTCAAAAATCAAAAGTCGAGGTGAGTGACGGTCCACAACTTTGAGCATGTAGTCGAACAGATCGCCGGAATCTGCGCATTCAAACCCTTTCTGCGAACCCGCTTTTGAGAACGGCTGACAGGGGAAGCCAGCGCAAAGAATATCGTGTTCAGGAACATCTTTCCAAGCAAACCTAATGTCAGATGCCGGTCGCATACCATGGTTAATCTGGTATAGATCCTGCAAGTCTTGGTTGATTTCGCTAGCGAAAACGCATTCACATCCCAGGCCAGTCAAAGCGAGATGAAATCCGCCTAAGCCACTGAAAAGATCAACAAACTTTAGCCCATTACTTCCGGTCATTGATGCGTACCCCTGGGCCATCTTGGTTGGGATCAAGGAATGTTGCACCCAAGTCTTCAAGTGCGGTCTGAATATCCTTGAGTGTCCTGTCGTAAGAAGCGCGCTTTCCCGCTTCAAAGTCAGCTAAAGTTGCCACCGATACGCCTGATAACTCGGCCAACTTTGTCCGCGATAGGTTGGCCCCCGCTCTCGCCATCTTACATTGGGTTGGGGTGAGCGTCATTGCGTTATCCATTTTATCTACTCTAGCGTGATGTGAGTACTTTTAACTGATGTTGGCTAATTTGCAATAGCCGAGTATGGCTTGCCTGTAGGGCATTTTCGTGTTGGTGATGGTTTTTGCTATAAAACAATAAGCGTGGCACCCTCTTCGAGAGCATCAAGGAAATCGTTCAGCCCCCTCCGGTCCCTGATGGCACCAGTGCTCCCATGATCGCCATGAATTTGATCACAACCATATTGATTCAATGCATCAATTTGGCGCTTCCATTTGGTCATGATCTGTCACCCTGACATAGTCAATCTTCATACGAAAAATATGAATCACCTTCATTGAAGACTTAATTGTGAGGGCCTTAGGGCTGCCGCCCTCAGCGCACTTCACGCAGAAATAGACGGTCTCCCGAGGCTCGGGGCGTAGCCCTGCGCCCGCCGTCGATTTCTCGTGCCGTT
>MDTE01041785.1_pt1 | contig 135381 bp, 110 predicted proteins | sample 811231 | NCBI WGS metagenome assembly MDTE01 (sample SAMN05326651, study PRJNA326480) | marine metagenome | isolation source: seawater | place: Indian Ocean: Red Sea | collected 2010 | reverse complement strand
ATTAAGGATTGCCGTTGCTAAAAACAAACCACTTCAAATGCCTGGCGCTATCAATGCGTATTGTGCACTCCTTGCAGAACGGACTGGTTTTGAATCACTTTATCTTTCTGGCGCGGGAGTAGCTAATGCCTCGCTTGGCATGCCCGATCTAGCAATAACTAGTTTGAATGATGTTTTAGAGGATATACGCAGAATAACTGCCGTCACAAGCCTGCCATTATTAGTAGATGCAGATACAGGTTGGGGAACTGCCTTCAACATCGCACGAACCACCAAAGAAATGATTAGAGCGGGAGTAGCTGGCATGCACATAGAAGACCAAGAACAGACAAAACGATGTGGCCACCGACCAAATAAGTCTACTGTTAGTTCAAAGGAAATGTGTGATCGTATAAAGGCTGCGGTAGATGCTCGCACTGATACTGATTTTGTCGTCATGGCCCGTACAGATGCCTTTGCCAATGAAGGTAAAGAAGCTAGTTTGCAACGGGCATCAGCCTATATTGAGGCTGGTGCTGATATGATATTTGCAGAAGCCCTATACACGTTAGATGACTATCGTGCATTTACCAATAATATAAATGTCCCGGTACTAGCCAATCTTACTGAATTTGGCCTTACTCCACAGTTCACAATTGAGGAGTTAGCTGATGTGGGCATCAGTATTGCGCTTTATCCATTATCAGCATTTAGAGCAATGAGCAATGCTGCGCTCAAAACCTATGAAACGATTCGTAACAGCGGCACTCAAATAAAGATGCTTGATCAGATGCAAACACGTGATGAGCTATATGAAGTATTAAACTACCATACCTACGAAGAAAAATTAGATGACCTATACGGTAGAGAATCAAGAGATGATTAGGGCTAGTGGACTAAGAGGAATCTCAGCTGGGACAACGGCTATAGCAACCTGCGGTATGGATGGATACGGTCTCAATTACCGTGGTTACGATATCATCGATTTAGCTGAACATGCCTCCTTTGAAGAGGTTGCTTATTTGCTGCTTTATGGAGCACTACCTAATAATCAGGAACTAATAGCATACTCCCAACTACTAAAAACTCTTAGAAAGGTTCCATCCAAACTTCTGGCAGTATTAGAGCAGATTCCCTCTAGTGCGCATCCCATGGATGTGATGCGAACTAGTTGTTCTGTGTTGGGAACAATAGAGCCAGAAGATGATTTTTCTATGCAACTAGATATAGCTAATCGCCTATTAGCAATATTTCCAGGGATATTAATGTATTGGCATCATTTTTCATTAAAGAAAAAAAGGATTGATACTAACTCGGATGAAGAAAGTCTGGCAGGTCACTTCCTGCATCTTTTGCATGGAGAAAGCCCAAATAAACTGCATGAGCGAGCAATGGATATTTCACTGATCCTTTATGCAGAACATGAGTTCAATGCATCAACTTTTGCCGCCAGAGTTTGTGCAGCAACCTTATCTGATTTTTATTCAGCGATAACCGGGGCTATTGGCACACTGCGTGGTCCGCTACATGGTGGAGCAAATGAAGCCGCTATGGACCTTATACTAAATTTTTCCAATCCAACAGAAGCAAAAAAAGGCTTAAAGAGCATGCTTAATCGTAAAGAAAAGATTATGGGTTTTGGTCATGCTGTATATCGAGAGTCAGACCCACGCAATCAAATTATTAAGTTGTGGTCTAAAAAACTTTCAGAAAATATTAAAGATAATGTTATTTATCCAGTTTCTGTTGCTATTGAAAAGCTTATGTGGGATGAAAAAAAACTGTTCCCTAATCTAGATTTCTTTAGCGCTTCAACCTATCACTTTATGGGCATACCTACAGCACTTTTTACTCCAATTTTTGTATGCTCAAGGATCACTGGGTGGTCTGCACACATCATTGAACAACGTGAAAACAATAAGCTAATAAGGCCTGCTGCAGATTATAATGGCCCGAAACCAAGACCTTTCCCAACTCTTTCAAAACGGCCTTGAAAAATATATGAAGAACTTAGACAAAAACCCGGTGTACTCTTCTGGACCGGATCCCAGATACTCGATTGGTACTTAAGTCAAAAATAACAGATTAGAGCTGTTCCTTAGTTGGGCTGGATTGATCCAACCAAAACTAAGTCACCAGCTTCAGTAAGGCGCGCAAAGACGATTTCGCCCTCTTGAGGATAACGACCTATCAAAGCACCTATATTCACGGAATGGGTGACGAGTATTATTGGAGTGTTGAGATCTTGCTCACTAATCCAATCACTAAGGCGTGATGTAATTACTTCACTTTGTCCCCGATATGCAATAAGTGAGTTCAGAAGCTCTAGCTCTTCAACCTCCCCTACTGACATCAATTCAGCTGTCTCAATACAGCGACACCACTGACTTGAGACTAGCCTGGCTTCACGCAAACCGCTCTCTCTAAGCATCAGACCAATCTCGCCTGCCTGCAACCTACCACCGTCAGATAAATTTCTTTGAGTAGAACAATCCCCTATTCGAAAATTAGCAGGATCACCTGAACCTGGTGCAATCGAATGTCGCATTAATGCAATATGCTCTCCTGATAGAAGAGCACGAATCAATTCTGGAGCATCAGCATATGCCTCAAGTGAGCCTAACAGTCCGCTAAAGAAGAGAGTAGTGAAAACAATTTTTCTGATCATTTAAGTTCCCATACTTATCACCCAACTGCTAATTATTTACAACCCAACTAGCTCCAGAAGCTCTTGTCGGTACTGGCCTCTTGCCTCATCATAAATTGGTGTTATTGCATCAATAAAGCTCTGAACTTCTTCAGATGTTAATTCCGCAATTTCACCACCCGACTCCTTAATTGCCAGTGCTGCTGCCTCCTCCTCACCATCCTTCATGCTACGTTGAAATGCGACAGCATCTGTTACAGCTAACCGCATCTCATTCTGTAGTTCCTCAGGCCAGGATTCAAAAGTTTCCCGATGCAAAAAAATTGGCCTAGAAATATAAAAATGATTACTCGCTGTATGAAATTGATGAAAGTTATGAACTCCATAGGTAACAGTATTGGCAAATGGGTTCTCCTGAGCATCTAGAGTATTAGCCTTAACACGTTCAATAGCTTCAGTAAGATCCATAATCTCCGGTTCGGCGCCAAGTAACTCAAACGTTCTGGCGTGTACTTGACTGGGCAGCACACGGATTGTCATATCTTCTAGATCAGATGGAGACCTGACAGGCTTTACACGATTTGAAATGTGTCTTAATCCATTTTCAAAATAACCAAGAATTCGATAATTAGTCTGTGCCTCAATACTTTCAGTAAGTAATTCACCCAAACGGCCATCCATAGCCCGACGGGCACTGATGTTATCTGAAAAAAGAAAGGGCAAATCTACTAGCCCGAGGTCAGAGACTCTATCAGTAAGATAACTGCTTGATTGGTAACCAAGGGTAAGAATACCTTGTTCTACAAGCCAGAGAATATCTAAACCACGATAACCAAGATCCATAATGTTATAGACATATCTCACATCAACTTGATCCCCAAAACGGGCTTCAAGTCGATCACCAATTCGCTTTAATGCAAGACTGAAACTAGTTGTTGGTGGGCCATATCCCGCCATAATAATGCGATATGGTCCGCCATTTGCATTAGGAGACTGTGCCTTAGCTGAAGTCATTCCGAATTTACCAACACCTGCACTTGCTCCAAGCAAGGCTGACGCCTGAAGAAAACGTCGTCTCGACATAAGTTCCTCCTAAAACTTAGATAAAACACCACTCAAAGCTTCTAAAAATCCAGTTCCGGAATATCCTCCAGTGATGGGGGCTCGGGTATTGAACTAACATACTCATAAATTAGCCTAAGATCCTGGTCACTAAGTACGTTTGGTGAATAAGCAGGCATAAGGTTGGTACGCCGAACAAATTGTACAAACGCCTCAAATGGATATAGCGTAGGTGCTATACGAGGCCCATGTGCTCCACCTTGTCCTTGATAGCTATGACATTGCCAACACTGATAACTTTCATACAGTAACTGTCCGGCCATTGCATCATCAACATCTTGCCCATAAACCAACCCTCCCCATAAGCAAAAGCAAATGGAGACAAAAAAAATATAAAATCTCCTCAAATGAATCATTTGTCTCCCCTCTACCGTGGTTGAGTCCGCACGTGAACAAATGCAGGCTCACCTGACTCCACAACATCAAGTGCTCGAGTAATTGCTGGACCAATATCTTTTGGGTCTGAGTAGGGGCCTTCCGACCAAACACCCATACCCTCCACAACCTTTGCTAGATCTATCTCCGGATTTCTAAGCTCATTACCCACCCAAGAACTTCCATCAATACCTCGCTGTCTTCTAGCAGACATTCGTTGTAAATGCATAAACTCCTGATGATAAGCCTGATTATCATGAGTAACCGTTAACATTGGAATATCATGGTGTGCAGCAGTCCAAAACGTACCAGGCACATACATCATGTCTCCGTCACGTTGCACATTAATTGGCAGACGACCTTCTGGACGGTGAGCTAATGCTGCGCCTAGTGCAGATGGTGCTCCATAACCAAGGCCCGCACCACCAGATCGACCTATCCACTGATAATGTTTATCTATAGGCCACAACCGCCTTGCCCACCGGTTTTGTTGATTATCATCGGATACAAGCGCCCAGTCCCGGTCCTTCACAACATTCCAAAGCTCAGCGTAAAGCCGGCCTGTACTCACTGGCGCCGCATTCCATCCATAGCGTGCCCAGTCTTTATCTTGCGCACGCTGTCGAGCATGGGCTTCTTCCCAACGTACTTTTCTTTCAGCATTAGATGCTCGTCTTTCTCGAGACATTGCTGACTGAACCGCCTCCGTTAACACAGGCAAAGTTGCCTGTGCATCTCCTGCTATGGATAAATCAGTAGAAAAATAACGTTGAAAGCTTTGATAATTTGATTTGGTGAACAGGTCTTTAACACCAATATCTATGACTTTAGCATCTGGTCGTGCCCGTCTTTGGACATCTTTATGAACACGATCACGCATTTGATTAATGGTCCCCCATGTATCATAAAGCTCCAACCCCAGAATAACATCAGCTTGTGCAATAGCATTTGCGCCCTGAGACAAGTAGTGATTATTAGGAAAATTCATCCGACCAAACTGATTGACCACGGGTGCTTGCAATGCCTCTGCTAAAGCAACTAAGCGTTCAACACCCTCCTGATTATGGGCCATCAAGTCAACTACAATTACTGGATTATCAGCCTCTACTAACCACCGGGCGGCTTCGTCAACCGCATTGGTGTCACCACTAGGTGGCTGAGTCGGCGTCATAGCTGGCATTGATACCTGCTGTTCACCAAGCTCCTCTTCCTGAAGGTGCCCATCCAAAACAATAGCTACGGGCCCCATTGGTGGAGTCATAGCTATTTTATATGCGCGTGCCATGGATTCAGCAAAATGCTGCAGTGAAACAGGATTGTCATCCCATTTAATATAATCGCGAATTACTCTTACACAATCTTGTGCTGAGTGTGACCACTCAACTCCCGGTCTCCGATGAGTTACATCGAGATGATTGCCTGCAAGAATAACCATCGGGCTGCGATCACACCACGCGTTATAAACTGACATTGCAGCATGCTGTAACCCAACTGTTCCATGGGCGAGCATTGCTAACGGCTTACCGGTAACTTTGTAGTAGCCATGGGCCATAGCAGTAGCAATTTCTTCGTGAGTAGCCTCAATCAACTCAGGGGACTTATTGCCTCCATAATTAACGATGGATTCATGGATCCCTCTAAAACTTGAACCAGGATTTGTAGTGACGTACTCAAACTCTAACCCCTTTAAAACATCCACCATGAAATCAGAACCAGGATTGGTTACAAAATATTGCTTCGCTTCATCAGCTGTGTAACCAACAGGAATCTCATTCTCCATTGCTTCTTGCTGAGCGCTAGGAGGCGCTACTGCAGCAAATCGCCTGTTTAGCAATTCTTGTGGCAATGCTTCCTTAGAAGCACCTACTGACGCAGCAGCTAAACCTGCCGCTGTAGCTGTAGAAAGGAACTCCCTTCGATTAACACTCTTACCCTTATCTTTATTATTCTCGAGCGGATCGCATTTTGATTTTTTCTGTGACTTCATGGCGCTCACCTCCGGTTAGAGGAGCCTCATAGGGCTCGAAGACGATTGATCATCAACAAAGCATAGAACCTGAGAGAGCTTAATGCCACTGCTTTTGACATTACATAACAGTTAATCTGGCTTATTCGGCTCTTCAAAAAATGACTCATTAATGTACTTAGAGTGATTTGTAAGTTGCATTGAAGGGGTAGCATACCTAGAACGCAATTTTAGTACGGTATCGATACCCTGAAAATCTAGCGAACCGTTAGGAGTGAGGCCAGTTATAGGGTTTAAAAGTTTTTTCATAACAGCATTTGCCACTCTCGGTTGAATTGCAGGCATCTTAGCTAAAAGAATATCTTTTGCTGCTTCGTAATTACCAGAATCTAGAGTCCATTTTAGACCGGCAAGATATCCCTTCATAAAACCTCTTATTATTTCCGGGTTATTTTCAGCCCAACTACTACTTGCCGCAAAGACTCCTCCTTGGTAATTTGGCACTGTATCCACGCTTGTCTGTAAAACACGAAAGCCATTTGCTAACGCAATGCTTGTGAAAGGTTCTATTGTCAAAGTCCCAACATGGTCTCCCGAACGAACTGATTCCCAACGCTTTGGTGTAGCTCCGACTGGAGCTAACTCACAATCCTCAATTGATAACCCAGCTTTCTCAATCATGTCATACAGAACAAATGCAAATCCGGTTGCAAGCGCATCCAACGCGATAGAACGACCTTTAATATCGTCGTAAGTCTGTATTTCAGGAGCAACAATTAAAGAAAGCTCAATGTGAGTCGCGCCCATAAAAGCAACCAAGTCAGGTGAAACATCAAAACTTATTGCACCCTGCCCTTCTTTATATGCCACAACATTATCAAAAGCAGTTCCAGCTATTTGAAATTGACCTTTTACTAAGTTCTCAATTTGATATACAGAACTAGGAGTTGTTTCCAGATGAACATCCAACCCAACATCTTTAAAATAACCTAATTCCAGAGCTGCAAAAATTGGCAAATTTGGCGCGCCAGGAAAACAAATAAGCTCTAAACTATTTTGCAAACTCATCAAATTTTTTCCTGAGCACTTTGGGCATTTTGGATTGCAGTCCACACCCTAAATGGCGTTGCCGGCATCTCGATATCACGTACACCGTAATCTCTTAAGGCATTTACAATCGCATTAATTACTACCGCTAGAGCCGGTGTTGTTGGGCCTTCTCCGCCAGACTTTATCCCCAACGGATTAGTTGGTGAAAAAACCTCATTGAAGGCTGTTGAAAACATGGGCACATCATCAGCGCGAGGCAGAGTGTAATCCATTAAAGACCCCGTAATTGGCTGACCAGAACCCTGATCGATTAGGCAATACTCCATGAGAGCCTGCCCAAGCCCTGTAGTTATTGAACCATGTGTCTGGCCATCAACAATCATTGGATTAATTACACGGCCAACATCATCAACTGCAACATAACGCTCTAATTTGACTTGGCCGGTTTCCGGATCTACCTCAACTTCACAGGCTGCACAACCATTGGGGAAAACCGCAACATCCATTTCATTTTCCCGAGAAACGGATAATCCGTTTTCTAATTCTTTTGGTAAATTTGATGATTCGACTACTTTGGCTAGCTCGAACCAATCAATTGTTTTGCCAATAGTTCGAATATTAAAAACACCACCAGAAAACTCTACTTCTTTTAAATCCACGTTATAAAGAAAGCTTGCAATTTTTCTGCCTTGCTTTATTAGATCCTTGCACGCAAGAAAAATAACCGTACCTGCCTGCCTCATTGATCGCCCAGAATGCGACCCTCCTCCAGATTTCACTATATCAGTATCACCAACTATGATTTTCACATAATCTAAATCAATACACATAAAATCAGCAGCAACCTGCGCAAAGCTAGTCTCCTGCCCTTGACCAGTAGGTTGGGTTCCAATAACAACCTCAACAACCTGCTCTGATTTAACTATAATATCGGTCCGTTCCATGGGAGCGCCAATAGATGACTCAACATAATTGGCAAATCCTCTTCCTAAACACTTACCTCTAGAATGTGCTTGTGTTTCTCTACCTGCAAAACCTAACCAATCAATCATCTCAAGAGCGATATCCATACTCTTTTCATAGTTGCCACTGTCATATTTAACTCCTAGTGGGTTTGTGTAAGGCATAGCAGCCGATGGAATTAGGTTTTTACGGCGTAGCTCAATAGGATCGAAACCACATTCATATGCAGCAGTATCAATGATCCGTTCAAGAGCATGGCATACCTCTGGACGGCCCGAACTACGATAAGCCTGTGTAGGAACTGTATTAGTAAAAACCCCACGAGCTCGGGCTGTCGCTGTTGGAATATTATAACTACCAGTAACTAAAGCAATTCCTTTACCCAAGGGAGAAAGCGAAACTATCCAAGCACCAAGATTGCTTAGATTAGATGCCTTATAACCAAGAAACTGCCCATCCGAACTCAGAGCTAACTCAACACTAGTCTTAAGATCTCGACCCTGATAATCGCTTAAAAAAGATTCAGATCGAGTAGCTGTAAACTTAACTGCCCGACCAAGCTGTTTAGCCGCCCAGAGAGTTAAACCAAACTCAGAGTAAACACGATTTTTAGTACCAAAATTACCTCCAACATCGAAGCAAAGAATTCTAATTTTTTCTGGGTTTTCTCCTAAAGCTGAGGCAATCTGGTGCTTGTGCCGAACCGCCCCATTACTTCCTGCGTATAATGTATATCGACCGGTATCATCATCAAAACTTGCTAATGCTGCTCTAGGTTCCAATGGAACTCCTGTTACCCTTCCAATATTAAAATCCATTTGAACAACGTAATCTGCTTGCTTAAAGACAGATTCCGTTTTCTTTGGGTCTCCAAAAGTTGTATCAACACAGGTATTGCTAGGAACAGCATCCCAAATAACTGGTGCATTGGCTGCTGCAGCCATATGACTATCTGCAACTGAAAGAATCGGATCATAGTCAACAAAAACACTCTCTGCTGCATCAACTGCTTGATTTCGCGTTTCAGCAATCACCATTGCAATAGGCTCTCCCACATAGCGGACCTTATCAAGGGCCAAAAGTGTATGCGGGCCTTCAAAAATCTCGTTACCTCCAGGTCCGGTCAACTTAAGATCTGATCGGGTTGAAGGAACTGGGCTATGAGGTATGGATCCCAACCCTGCCTGTTTGCAATCACTACCCGTCAGTACCAAAAGAACGCCAGGCATTTCCTCTGCTACAGCTGTCTCAATTTCAAGAATTTTTGCATGTGGGTAAACAGAACGAACCATAACTGCATAAACCTGGTCAGAAATGTTAAAGTCATCGCTGAACCGCCCCGCTCCGCGAACAAGCCTATCATCCTCCTTGCGAGGAACTGGCTTACCAATAGACTTAAAGCATATTTCTTTAAAATCTGTGGTCATGAGACAAAACTACCCTTTAACCATCCTCTACATCTCTAGCAGGGGTCTCAGGAACTAAACCTGATTGCCTGCGCTTAAAAGTCTGAACACCACTATCTACCCAGCGTCCACTAACAGCATTCTGAGCAAACATCTCCCAAACATCACTCCAATCTCCCATCGAGTATCCATGCCAAGGTGCTTTAGGCGACAATTCAGGTAATTTCAATTCTTCCCAGATAGCACGAGCATTTTCCATAAACTCACGGGCAGGCAATGCCAATGGCGTCATATTAGTTTTACGAGTTGCATCAACTAGAATGCCTGATTCCTCACCTTTATTTCCTTTTGGTCCATGCCCACGTTTTCTTCCTGCAACAATACGTAGGTCATCGACGGCGTTCATACGATAAGCTAGAGACCAGAAAATAGCGTCCATGTTTAATGCATCAATATCACTACTAAGTGCGATGACAATTTTTCCGCACTGCGCTTGCAAAGTTGAGGCTCCCTCAAGTCCGCGCCAAACTTCCTTTCGTGGTGTATCGTCCTCAAAACGTAGAAAGATGACTGGCCTGATATTCGTCAACGCTTCATGCATTGTGACACTGAGTATCCCATCTACTTTTAGCTCCTCCTGCAAATAGTTTAAGAAAAGTGGCTCATAGGCAACCCGCTTAATGACACTCGACTCACTTGGTGTAACCTGGCTCACTATAGATGGGAATATCGGTGAACGCTTCCTAGTGATTGCAGTTACCTGCATGGACATATTGAAATCTTCCAATGCAACATAACCATGACTTTCACCAAATGGCCCTTCAGGTTCCAATAACTCCGTGTCTATAAACCCTTCAATTACGATTTCCGCATCTGCAGGAACCTCTAAATCTACCGTAACTGCTTTTGCTACCCGAATGGGAGAATTAGCTAAGGCTCCAGCAACGCCCATTTCATCTTGATCAACTGCTAGTTTTTGTGGTCCGCTATATGCAACTACAGGAGGTACGCCAACAGCGATAGCACAAGGCATAGGTTCTCCTAGCTTTTGATATTTTTGCCAATGAAGGTATCCACCTGCTCCTCCTACGCGAGTAGCCATTCGCACACCTAACCTATCAGAAGCTTTAAGAGCACCCCTGTAAGTTCCCATGTTACGTATACCAGTTTCAGGGTCTTTGGTAATTACTATTGTTGCAGCTAGGTAGGGCGCAGAATCGTAACCCGGAGTTGATACTGGTACAGGCAAACTTTCAAGGCCATGCCCCTTTTTTAGCGATTCGCCTTGCATGATTACTTCCTGACAAGGTGGAGACTCTATCACTAAAGGGGGTATTGGATTTTCAATGGCATGCATCCATCTAGCGCCAATATTTTCCAACGGCACGCCCATACCGATTGAATAAATCTCTGGGGTCGTCGCTAACGCACCAACTGCAACAGGTATATCGTATTTTTTCCCTTCTCCATTAATTACATTTGTAAATAAAAAAGCCGTACGATCTGATTCAGACAAGCCTCCCTGAAATTGCCATCGAACCAATGGGTGTAGCTCTGTATCTTTATTAATTGGGCGGTCTATACGCCTAAGTAGACCTCTTGATTCCAATTTAGCAAGGTGATCCTGAAAATCAGGATAAGAAGGCTGAGCCTTTTCTAAGCTATTAGTTTGATCAGTGCTCATGGATTAAAAACTACCCTTTTCTACCAGATTGTGAACAATACACTAACCATAACAAAGTGTTTAAGCAGGCGAGCCATTGCTAGCAAAAATGTATTATCTACTTTTGATGACTGTTCTGTTAATGAGTAGTACCACTACTGCCCAAACAGCAAAGGAATTTTATGCTGGCCGCACTATCACAATTTTGGTTGGTTCAGGTGCTGGTGGAACAACGGATATCTCAGGTAGGATAATCGCACAACACCTTCAAGGACATATACCCGGCAATCCTTCAATTATTGTGCAGAACCTACCCGGTGGTGGTAGCGTCACGATGACTAACTACATTTACCGCTCTGCACCTAGAGATGGCTCTATTCTTGGTTATTCCCTTCCTGGCATCATCACTGCACAAATGATGGAACCAAGACGCGCTAAATTTGATGGACAGAATATAAACTGGATTGGGTCTGCGTTGAAATATACAGGTATCGTTTCAGTCATGAGCTCTTCACCTGCAACAACCCTTGAGGAAGCCAAGCAAAGAGAACTATTTATAGGAACAACTGGACGCGGCTCCCCAGCACATCAATTCCCAGCAATGGCACAAGCGTTACTAAATCTAAAATTCAATATTGTTGCTGGATATGAAAGTAGCAACGATGTGGTTTTTGCAATGGAAAGAGGAGAAGTTCATGGTCAATCAAGCAGCCTCCAAGCTTGGGCTATAACTCGTCCAGAATGGCTTACAGATGGTCGAATTTCTCACCTTTTATATATGGGTCCTCCGGACCCGCTTGCAAAACCAGGGGTTCCATATCTTCAAAGCCTCATGACTAATGATAGGGACAGGGCACTAGTGGATTTTATTGAAATAGGGTCTCACATGGGCTGGCCACTTTTTGCACCACCAGAAGTGCCATTAGATAGAATCAGAGCATTAAGAGATGCATTTAAAACAATGATGAACGATCCTGAATTTATTCAAGCATTTAAAATATCAGTTAGATCAGAATTACAACCTACTATAGGCGATGAATTATCTTTTTTTGTTGAACAAGCACTAGAAACACCGGAAAGTATTGTCTCTGAAGCAAAAACAATACTAGGACTCAATAATAGGTAGTAATTCGATGTTTGAGATGGCACTAAGTGCACTAGAAATCGTATTTGACCCATCACGCCTTATATTTGTTGCATTAGGTGTAGTTATTGGCTTGGCGCTTGGTGTTATACCAGGACTTAGCGGCATTGTTGGCTTGTCATTGCTTCTGCCATTTACATTTGATATGGACCCATTTACCGCGCTGGCATTTTTGGTTGGACTACAAGCGGTTGTTGCGACATCAGATACAATTCCTGCCGTACTTTTTGGTGTCCCGGGAACTGTTGGTTCAGCTTCTACCATTTTAGATGGTCATCCTATGGCTAAAAAGGGCCAAGCAGCTCGTGCGTTCGGTGCAGCTTTCTCGGCATCAGTACTGGGTGGGCTTTTCGGAGCCGTCTTTTTGGCACTATGCATCCCTATTCTGAGGCCATTCATACTAAGTTTTGGATCACCAGAACTATTAGCTTTTTGTATTTTTGGTCTATCACTAATAGGGGTCTTGAGTGGTGGAAACCCCTTAAAGGGACTTGCCGCTGCAGCAATTGGACTCATTATAGCTACAGTAGGTGAGGAACCTAATACTGCAATCGAACGTTGGACCTTCGGGTCTTTATATCTCCTTGAGGGAATTCCACTTGTCCCTTTAGCCTTAGGTTTATTCGCAATTCCAGAAATTGCAGAAATGGCAATTGCTGGCAGGACAGTGAAAAAAAATCATGGTGTTGCTACTGCGTGGGACCAACTGACTGGCGTTAAAGATACGCTATCAAATTTGTCCCTTGTTTTACGTGGCTCAGGGATTGGTAGCGTTCTAGGTGCTGTACCAGGTATTGGAGCGCCAGTGATTCCGTGGATTGCTTATGGACACGCAATGCGCGCTGAAAAAGGTGCAGCAGAAACCTTTGGTAAGGGTGATGTACGTGGGGTAATTGCATCAGAGAGTTCTAACAATGCAAAAGAAGGTGGCGCTCTTGTGTCCACCATCGCTTTTGGTGTTCCTGCAACGGCTGCAATGGCTCTACTACTTGGCGCATTCTTAATTCATGGCCTATCTCCAGGTCCTGACATGCTGACTACTCGTCTAGATGTCACCTATACACTCGTCTGGACAGTTGCATTGGCGAATATTCTTGGCTGTGGCATCTGTTTTATTTTTGCCCGCCAACTAGCATCAATTGCTCAAATAAGAGTGGGTGTTCTAGCACCCGTTGTTCTGTCGATTACATTTATTGGCGCATTTCAAGCAACCCGGCAATGGGGAGACATAGTTGCATTGCTATGCTTCGGTTTACTTGGGTGGGCCATGAAACGAGTCAATTGGCCGAGACCACCTTTGTTGCTGGGTCTTGTTCTCGGCGGACTTCTCGAACGATATATGTTTATTTCCTTTCAACGCTATGGCGCTGACTGGCTCTCGCGACCAATTGTCATAGGCGTCTTACTTATTACTGCCTACAGCATCTTGAAACCTTTTATTTCTGACTTATTGAAGCATCGTCAAAAAAAAAGCTCTCAGTTAATTCTTGCGTTCAAACCACATAGTATTGATTCAGGCTTCTGGTTTAACCTGATAGTGATTACTTTCTTTGTGATCACAATCGCAGGATCATGGCAATGGGACTTTGGCGCAAGACTTGTTCCGCAGGTTGTGGGCTCGTTAGGGCTTTTTCTGGCAAGTTGGCAACTTACCGCAACACTATTTATTAACGAACCAAGACAGTCATCTGATATAGACAAAATTGGCACTAACAATGCAGATACACCATCAGGACTAAATAACCTACCTAAAAACAAAATTGGGTATCTCACTATCCGCTACTTTTCTTGGTGTTTCTTTAATCTTGCTGCAGCATTAGTCATTGGTTTGCTTCCAGCAATTCTCATTTTTCTAGCGGGCTATCTACGCATAGAAGCAAAAGAAAATTGGAAAACAACCCTAACGGTAAGTCTCGGAGCTTGGAGTATTTCCTATATGCTTTTTCATCAACTACTGAGGGTACCCTGGCCCGCTTCTTTTATTGGAGATTTTTTTCCAGGTTTGCGAGCTAGCGGACTTACCAACTTTTTCTGAAATTTTGTTCTTTCAATCAATTTGCGTGCCAATAGAATCAACCGTTGAACAATGCAAACTTTATATTTGACTCAATCTCCATCTAATAATAAAACGCCATCATTATCCCCATATATACGATCGCCAGATTTGCACCATATTCCACCAACCTGAATAGGAATATCCACCTGGCCTTCACCACGGCGTACGGACTTCCTTGGTGTAGTGCTCAATGCCATTATTCCAAGATCAAGTTCCCTCAAAGCATCTCTGTCTCTTACAGACCCAACCACAATAATGCCCTCCCAACCTGCTTGTTGTGCCTGACCAGCTAAAACATCCCCCACAAGCGCACAACGTCGAGAGCTCCCCCCATCAACCAACATAACCTTTCCTTTACCCTGTGTCGCCACAAGCTCTTTGACTTTTGAGTTATCCTCAAAACATTTTACGGTGACCACTTTTCCGCAAAATCCCTTTATACCCCCAAGATTCAGAAACGTAATTGCTGGGACTCTAGCTAAATCTAAATACTCGTCATAGAGATCACATGTGGGTTTGAATGTCATTGTCATTACCTACTCCTGACTTATGAAGAACCATGTAGGAAAAACCTTCTTAGCAATTTATTAACAGCAAAAAAACTAAAGAGCGATCTGCCTTTTAGATATTTTACCAGTTGATTTGGTTAACTTACTGACAAAAAAATACAGACAGTTTTGATGCTTAGCGCTTGTTCGGTTAGTCTTGACATACTAAACAAGGTCTACAAATTTAATGTGGCCAAAATGGGAAGCATTGCAATGACATCAAAATACCTGTTTTCACTCGGAACCTGCTGTAGCTTAGCGCTTATACTTGCAGGTTGTTCTTCGGAAAATAGTGGGCCTAATATCTCGCAAGCCCAAGCTCCTTCGGCAAATACTGCTCCGACAACTGATATGGGTAGTTCGGATGGAGCGCCTCAATTTGAGGTAGACATATCTTGGCCTAAACAGTTACCAAACGACTGGATACTAGGTCAGGTATCCGGTATTGCCGTTGACAGTCAAGATAATATTTGGATTATTCAACGGCCGCGTTCGCTTACGGCTCACGAACTTGGAGCTGTGCAAAATCCACCAGCAACTGACTGCTGCTACCCGGCACCATCGGTTATTGCTTTTAATCCTGCTGGCGAGGTAATTCAGGCATGGGGTGGCCCTACGTGGAACCAAGAACAATCAGTACTAGATACATCTTATGGGTCAGCAAATATAGTGGATCCAGCTGGCTGGGATTTGCCTGATAATTGGCCAACACAAGAACACGGGATTTTTATTGATCATGAAGACAATGTATGGATTGGCGGTAACGGCAGCAGTGACCATGTTGTAATGAAATTTACAACTGAAGGGGAACACCTGCTCACTATTGGTCAGTGGAATCAAACTAGTGGTAGTAACGACACCCAGCATCTTGGTCGACCTGCAGATGTCACCGTTGATATTGAAACTAATGAAGCCTACATTGCTGATGGTTACCTCAATCGGCGTGTAGTAGTTTTTGATGCCAATACTGGAGAATACAAGAGACACTGGGGAGCATTTGGGAACATTCCTAATGACACTGTTGATATTTCAAACCTCTCACCAGTAAATGAATCTTGGCATAACCCAGTCCATGCAGTTCGAATATCCAGAGACGGTCTTGTGTATGTTGCAGATCGAGGTGGCAGCAGAATTCACGTTTTTAACAAAGATGGTACTTTTGTTCAGGAAGGTGTTTTTGCACCCTGGACAATTGTTCAGGGTGCGGCCTGGGATATTGAATTATCAAGTGACCCTGACCAGCAATGGCTGTTTGCTGCTGATGGTGCAAATATGAAGGTTTGGATCCTGCGCCGAGATGACATGGAAGTAGTCGGATCTTTTGGTCATGGTGGGAGACAGGCAGGTCAGTTCAATTGGGTTCATAACATTACAGCTGATAGCTTTGGTAATCTTTACACAGCTGAGGTGAATACTGGAAAGCGCATACAAAAATTTGTTCCAGTTGCTATCAATCAATAAGTAAGAACAAATAATTTAGCGCGCAAATTACAAACTTCAGGACCGGACTCCTAAAACAGGGTTCGGCTTCCTGAACTATAAGCTCTAATTGGTCTAGTATTGAAATAGGCTTTAAGAGCGACTGGATAATCATTGATGCGCCCAAAGAACCATTCTTTGGACATAAACCTAGTACCTGTTTGTTGATCTGGGCGCAAAATAAGGTCTAACAGCCATACAAATTCCTCATATGGGTGAGTCCCTGCCAGATCAGTGGTAATCTCCTATAATTCTTCAAATAAATAAACTTAGTGTCTGAAAGTATCAGGCATTCCTATGAAGACAAGTGGAGGGGTAATCATGGCATATGAGCTAATTGGCAAGGACTTCACGCCACCTGACATACGAGGCAAGGTTACAGGCCAAGCCAAATACGCAGAAGATTTCCGCGCTGAGGGCATGCTCTTTGCAAAACTACTCACTAGCCCTATACCACATGCCAGGGTGCTTAACATAGATACATCAGCTGCATTAGCTTTAGAAGGTGTCTACGGCATTCTGACAGCGGATGACATTCCTGCTTCGCAAATGCCTCCAATGCCTGCGACACCAATACTTACAAATGAACCATGCTATGTAGGCGAACCGATCTTAGCGGTTGCAGCTATAGATGAAACTACAGCTCAAAACGCAATTGAACTTATTGAGCTTGATATAGAGCCGCTACCATTTACGGTAGATCCGCTAGATAGCCTTTATCCAGGAGGCCCAAACGCACGAAGTGATGGTAATGTTGCAGGTCGTCGAATTGAAACACAAACTATAAAGTGGACTGCACGAGATTTTGCGGAGGTAGAGGAAGGCCAGCTACCAATGGGCCAAGCTGTTACGGAGTGGGCTTATGGAGATGTTGATGCAGGATTTGAACAGGCCTCTGTTATCGTTGATGAAAGCTTTGTAACAGCTGGTGTCTCTCATCATTGTATGGAACCACGTAGCTGCATGGCTTATTGGCAAAATGGGAAGTGCTATCTCCATGGATCTTCTCAAAGTCAGACTGCCATGATCCCAGGGCTGCTACGACTACTTAACCTAGAACAAGAAAACCTTGTCTATATTGCAGAGACGTGTGGAGGTGGTTTTGGATCTAAAGGTGGTCCATATCCAATTATGGCTGTACCCGCATTATTGAGCCAACAGATCGGACGTCCAGTAATGCTTCGCATCACACGCGCTGAGGAATACGGCCTGGGAACTGCACGACCAGGTTTTCAGGGCCGGCTTAAAATGGGGTTCCGTTCCGATGGCAGGTTGCTGGCAACAGATCTATCTATTATCAATGAGAATGGACCACACACAGGCTGGACTGATAACGACTCAGCAGCCGACTCTATCTCAATACTTTATCAGCCTATTGCTATGAGGTATCGAGGCATCCCAGTAGAAACTAATACCCCGCCTCGTGGTCCTCAACGTGGACCAGGACAAAATCAAATAGCCCAAGCAGTAGAGCCTATCCTTAATAAAGCTGCAAGAGAGCTCGGTATTGATCAGCTAACCATACGACGAATTAATGCAGCAGATAACGATGCAACAATTGGTGCAAACCAAGGTCCTGTTACTAGCGCATATCAGGATGAAACCTTGGTACAGGGTGCAGAACTCTTCAACTGGGAAGAAAGAAATGCTCGAAGCGGACAACGCTCTGGAACCAAGGTGACGGGCATTGGAATTGGTCAGAGTTATCACTCTGCTGGCCGCAATAGTTATGATGGCCTAGTTAGAATTACTCCTGATGGCAAACTTCATATTCATACCGGGGTTGGCAATCTTGGAACTTACTCTCATACCGCAACATCTCGTGTTGCAGCAGAAGTTCTCAAATACAATTGGGATAATTGTTTAATTATCCGTGGGGATAGTCGACGACATTTGTCCTGGGCTCCCACCCAAACTGGCAGTAATACATCTTTTACTTGCACACGAACTGCCTATGTTGCAGCAGTAGATGCACTTGAAAAGCTAAAAGAAATAGCTGCTTTAGACCTAGGTGGAACAGCGGATGATTATGATATTGAAAATGAAACTGTTTATCTTAAATCTGATCAAACGATAAATATAACTTTTGCTGCTGCTGCACAACGAGCAATTGAACTTGGCGGCAAATACTCTGGTCATGAAACTCCTGAAGATATTCATGATGTTACACGCATGGCCGTTGCTGGACTGGCTGGCTCCGGCCTCATTGGTGTTGCAAAAGACAATTTACTTCACGAAGGAGTGGCGCCTGCTATCGCAAGTGGTTTTGTTGAAATTGAATTGGATGTTGAAACCGGAAAATTTGATATTGTTGATTACGTGTCAGTCGCTGATTGTGGCACGATTCTGCACCCCAAAGGACTTTCCACTCAAGTAAAAGGTGGCGCAGTGATGGGGTTTGGAATGGCATGCACTGAAAGACATGTTTATGACCCTCAGAGTGGCCTTCCTGCTAATGTAGGCCTGTACCAAGCTAAGCCTATGTCTTATTTAGACGTACCATCCACAATGCAATGGGGAGCGGTAGATATTGCGGATCCACAAAACCCCGTAGGTGCCAGAGGTGTTGGTGAACCGGTGCAAGGCTGTGCCTCTGCTGCAATTTTATGCGCCATATCTGATGCACTAGGGGGGCACTCCTTTAATCGTGCGCCTATTAGTCCAGATATGATTATTAATGCAGCTGCAGGTAGGCCTCAATCTCATCAGCCATTAGATGTTAATACAGTCTAGTATCTAAAGCAGTACTGAGCAGCACGAATCACGGTCTGTATATTCAGCCCAATATGAACCATACCCCAGTTTTAAAAGATGTTGTATTACTAGGAGGAGGCCATAGCCACATTGGAGTTCTAAAATCCTTCGGCATGCAAAATGTAGGCGGGGCTCGGCTAACGCTGATAAGTCGAGAGATTGAAACTCCCTACTCCGGCATGTTGCCAGGCATTATTGCTGGTCACTACAAAGCAAATGAGGGACATGTCGACCTTATCCCACTAACAGAATTTGCTGGCGCAAGATTTATACATGATGAGGTCATAGGCATTGACACCAAGAATCAAAAAGTATTACTTAGCAAACGGCCGCCAATATCTTACGATCTGCTATCTATAAATATTGGCTCTACACCGTGTCAACCTAAATTAATTGACTCAAAAAGTAATGTAATTCCCGTAAAACCAATCAGCCAATTTCTAAATCGCTGGGAAGAAATTTGTGAAAGGATTATAAAACGAGAAGGCAAGACTAAAATTGGTGTAATTGGTGGAGGTGTTGGTGGCATTGAGGTGATACTGGCTATTGATCATTTTTTTTCATCCTCTCTCGACAAAACCAACCTCGTTGAACTAGCTTTAATTACATCTGACAAAAATATTTTGTCCGATGAAAGACATAGGGTTGCAAAATATTTCCATAATTTATTAACAGTGCGCGGCATTCAAATACACACATCTACGCGAATCACAGAAGTACGACAAGGCAAAGTAATAAGCAACAACTTCGAATTAGATCTCAATGAAATTCTATGGGTTACGGAGGCAAAACCTCCAGATTGGCTAAAAAAAACAGGCCTTGCATTAGATGATCAAGGCTTTTTGCTTATAGACAATCAACTTAAAAGTGTGTCGAAACCAAACATATTTGCAACGGGCGACATAGCCACAATAAATGGTAGCTCCAGGCCAAAATCAGGGGTTTTTGCAGTAAGGCAAGCACCGATACTAACCAATAATCTTCGTGCAAAACTTTTGCACCACAAGATGTCAAGCTATAAACCTCAAAAACATTTTCTAAAACTGATAAGTACGGGCAATAAATTTGCAGTTGCAACAAAATCAAAGTGGTCAGCACAAGGGCGATGGGTATGGAAATGGAAAAACTGGATTGACAAACGTTTCATAGAAGAATATCAAGTTCTTCCTGAAATGAAGTTTGCAAAAGATTCAGCAAGTCTAAATCCTAACAATCAAGTGCCAATGCCTGCTGAGCATGATCTATCCAAAGATACAATGAGGTGTGGAGGATGTAGTGCCAAGGTGGGCTCTGACGTCCTTACAGCCGCCCTTGCCGACCTTCCGTTATTAAATAGAGATGATGTCATCGTTGGTCTAAACACCCCAGATGATGCTGCTCTTATTACTGTACCAAAAGGAAAACTTTCTGTTCTCTCAGTCGATGCTTTTCGACCAATGATTTCTGATCCATTCCTTTTTGGAAGAATCACTGCAAATCATTGCCTTGGAGATCTCCATGCAATGGGCGCAGACCCACAGACTGCAATGGCAATTGTTACCCTACCTGTATGGCCAGAAAAAAAACTTGTCAATGAACTCAGACAAATGTTGCTTGGCGCAATTCAGACATTTAATAATGAAAATGTATCTTTGATAGGCGGACACACTAGTGAGGGATTAGAAATCTCTCTTGGGTTTTCAGTTACAGGCTTAATAGATGAAAAGAAAAAACTACTACGCAAACAAGAAGTCCATGCAGGGGATAGTATAATCCTTACAAAATCAATCGGTACAGGAACTTTACTTGCAGCTCATATGCGAGCAAAAGCCAAAGGAAGATGGGTCAATAATGCAATTGAGTCTATGCTTGTTTCAAATCATAAAGCGGGACAAATTATGCAAACTCATGGTGCAAGTGCATGCACCGATATCACAGGGTATGGACTCGCAGGTCATCTACTAGAGATGCTAAAAAATTCACAGAATGGAGCTACCATATACATGAATGATATTCCTGTAATGAAAGGAGCGTTAGAAACACTAAGAATGAATTTTTTTTCAACTCTTTACCCAAAAAATGAACGCTTTTCTCAACGTATTAATAATTCTGGCGCAGGATATGCTCACGATTCCTATCCACTACTTTTTGACCCACAAACCTCTGGTGGATTGCTCGCAACTATTTCTAATGAAAAAAAAGATAAGTGTTTAGCAGACCTCATTCATCATGGCTACAAATCCAGCAGAATTATAGGAAAAATTGTTGAATCGAAGTTTGAAAAAAAGATCAAACTAATTACTTAAGGGTCATAAAATATATCCAAAGGCAAAATAGCCGTTACGCCAACATTAGGAACGTCTACTAATTGTCCAATACGTAAATCTACTGCAACACTTGCAACAACGTAAGCCTGTTCTGGAGTAAGGCCATAGGTATCCACCATATAATCAATAATTTCAATCAAAGCATTACGCGCAGCTAACGAAATATCCTTTGAAAGATTTTCTAATTCATTAACTTTTGGAGAATCCAAATACTGCATATCCGGCGGAACTTCTCCTGCTGATTTTATTGGCAATCCAGTAGTAGCATAGAAACGCCTAGAAGGTATATCCATTAATCTTGAAGCACCTTCATAATGAGGTCCTCGATCCAAATTTCGTCCATCCTTAATAACTTCTGTAGTCAAAGTGACAGTAGCATTCATTTCAATTGCTGTACCAGCCACCTCACCGTCACCCTGAGCAAAATGCAGATCACCCACACCGAGACCACAACCTTCTATATAACAAGGCAAGTAAATGGTGCTCCCCACTCCTAGGTATCGAATATCCATATTGCCACCGTGTTCTCGTGGAGGACCGGTGCGAAGACATTCATTATTTTTAACTGATTCATATCCGCAGATAACTGCGGGTAATGCATGAGCCGACTGTGGCAATGTTGCCGAACCTCCCTGATCTGCTAAAGCTTGCTCCCTAGCAACAATTACCTCTATTTGATCAGGACCAGGCAACACAGTGATAATTCCCGGGAAACTACTGTTAGGAATTTTTATGCCGGGCAAATCATCAGAAACGGCTTCTTTACGATTAAGTTTCCACAGTACACTAAATGGCCCAGATATATGGTCTCCAATAAAAGCATTCCCAGTTATTCTAGTCTGCCCAAAACGACCTGGTTCTATGTCTTTTATTGTCACGGCTATAGTATCACCCGGTTCGGCCCCTTCTATGTAAACAGGCCCAGTCAACGGATGTACAGTCCCAAGAATAGGATCTGAAAATCGCTCATCTATAAACGTACTTTCAGGGTCCAATTGAGCGTCTATAGAATTACGTGTTTTTAATACCAATACCTGTCCAGGCTCTGCACGACCTGCCATAGGAATGTCTGGATGAAGGCGATTAAAACAGTGAGGATCTTCCCCGCAATGTCTGCCACTTCCCCCTAAAATCAATATTTCTTCTTGGGCATGTAAGCTTGTAAAAATAAATAGGTTTAATAGGGGAAAAAAGATAGAAAAAAATAATTTACTTGGCAATGTATTTTGATTTATTTTCATTATTTGTTTCCGTTTGAAAAGTAACTAAAACTGTTTTGTGGCATTTTTCATATTTTAAGAGGAGATTATCTCTATTTTCCCACGTCTATAAATGGCCAAATAACTTAGCGATATAACTGCTACTAGCAAGGGGGGCATGGCTGCAATTTGCACCATAGGCCAACCAAAATAATTAAGTAATGCGCCAGAAAGAAAAGAAGCCATTGATACAGCACCAAGAACCAAAAAGTCATTTAGTCCTTGAACTTTTGCTCGTTCATTTTCTCTGTATGTATTTGCCAATAAAGTAGTTGCACCTATAAAACTAAAATTCCAACCAAACCCTAAAAGAATTAATGCAGTATAAAACTGTCGAAGTTCAACACCAGAAATAGCAACAAAACAGCTTACACCTAACATTAACAGCCCTAATGCCATAATCCGTAAATTTCCAAATCTACTTATTATGATTCCAGTAAAAAAACTTGGCCCAAACATAAATAAAGCATGCCATCGCACAACATCGGCAGCCCGACTAGAGGTGAATCCATGTTCAACCATAGCAAGTGACGTCGATGTCATAACAAGTGCCATCACTCCGTAAGAAATCATCCCGCACAGCATGGCCACAATTGTCTCAGGCTGACAAATTATAGTTTTAAGTGGTCTGCCAACTGGCAAATTCTTATTGTTAGTTGGCAACAAAGGAATCTTTAAGAAAAGCACCCCTATTCCACCTATGATGTTCAGCAAAACGACAACACCATAAGCACCAGCAAAAGGGACAGGTGAAAAAAAATCAGAAAAATTCTGAACAACTTCGGATCCGATCATAGCTCCAACTAATCCACCAGCCAGAACCCATGAAATTGCTGTTGGTCTAAATGAATCCGATGCAGTATCAGCTGCTGCAAATCGGTAGAAGCCATGAAAAGAGTAGTAAATACCAGTAAATACTGAACCAAGTAGCAATAAATCAAAGCTGCTTATAAACAGTGAGATAGCTGCAAGTAATCCACCAATACATCCACCAGACGCCCCAACTAAGAATCCTAATCGGCGACCGCACTTTCCCATAAAATTAGAGGCAAGTGGTGCGCCAAAAACGGCCGTAAACATTACTAAGGAAATTGGTAAAGTTGCAAGAGCAGGATTAGAGGCAAGCATAACCCCGGCCAAGCCTCCAAGAACAATCATTATTTGAAGCTGTGACCCTAATACTGCCTGAGCAAAAAACAAAACAGCCACATTTCGCTTGGCCAAGCGATCATCTACATAATTTGATTTCAGTTTCTTATTCGACTACTCGATGCTGAGCAGTTCGACCTCGAACACTAGTGTTGCATTTGGAGGAATAACATTGCCTGCTCCTCGAGTTCCATAACCAAGCTCAGATGGGATAATTAACTCCCTTTTTTCACCTATTAGCATGCCAGATACACCCTCATCCCAGCCTGCAATCACACGACCGGCACCAAGCAAAAATCGAAAAGGGGTTCCACGATCAACTGAACTATCAAATTGCTGGCCGCGCCCACTCTCTACATTTGGATCATGTAACCAACCAGTGTAGTGAACACCAACATATTGGCCTGTTTCAGCTATACCACCACTTCCTTCCTGGAGAGTAGTCATGACTAGCCCAGAATCCATTGTAACGGACTCAACCATCTCGCCACCTGTACATGCAGTTAGCACAAAAACAGAACCGGTTAAATATAGAATCTTAATTTTTTTATAAAAGTAATCAAAAATCATTCCACACATTCTCCCAAAATTGTCCCTTTTAAACTTTAGCCCTGCTATTCCGCAAAACCATTAATTCAACGAACCATAAACAATTTCACCCGCCAACATGGTCATCAATGGCCGAATATCCCGAACCTCATCAACTGATATATTTAAATAATCACGATCTAGGACAACCAAATCGGCGTATTTTCCCACCTCAATAGTCCCAATATCATCTTCCATAAATAGTATGTATGCATTTGATCTTGTGTGCGCTATCAAAGCTTCTTCGCGAGTTACCACTTCATCGCTTTCATATTTAACAATATCAGGAAATACCCTGCCCGCAGTATATTCCCAAATCGTATGAAATGGATTGTACGTTGCAACTACAGTTCCATCAGAACCCATACCCCATAGTATGCCGCTATCTTGAATCATACGAACTGGTGGTGAAGCCCTACCCTCGATCCGAGGCTTTACCGTGTGATTAGCAAGAGTAATGTTCCAACCAAGATTTTTAGCTCGCTGAATAGTTTCTTGGTCAATAAGGTCGACATGTCCTAATGTCCATCTTAAATCTTTAGTTGGATAATCTTTGCTGATTTCCTCCGAAATTGAGAGCATCCTATTGGCAGTGCTAGCCTGCATCGCATGTTCATTTATATACCAGCCATTCTTTGCTGCTGAACGAGCAATGGTATGAAATGCGCTATAAATATCATCAGAAAAGGGGTTACTTGAAGTAGTTGTATCATGTAGTAGACCATACACATGCTCTCCTATACCAAACATTCCAAATCTATCATTCCGTTGAAAAGGAGCCTCACGATCTAACATCTCAGCTGCTGCAATCGCAGTTCTGGGAGTATCAGCCCAGTAGCGTGCAGCATAAAAAACACGCACACTAAGTTCGTCATTCTTATGAAGAGCTTCAACTGGATCATAAGATCCATCCAAATAACCAACATCGTATGCAGTAGTAATGCCAACGCTATTTAAATAGTCATTAAAAGCTATAACCTCTCCCTTTCGCTCCTCTAGAGTTTGACCAAAGGGAAAGTGTTCTAATGCAGCATTCATAACAGTTCGCCCATCTCTACTGCTAGTACGAATTACAGAACCTCCGTCATAGAGTTGAGGAACTTTTGGTGCAATTTCATTAACTGCCAAAGTATTCATATAAAAAGTTCTATATGTTTTTTGTATGAATACTGGATTTTCAGGTGCTGCCAAATCAAGTTCTTCTCGGGTAAATCCCCCTGGTTTATCTGCAAACTGCTGCTCATGCCAACCTCCCAAGATGAATACCCATTGACCTGGATCAAGGTCCTGTGCTCTTTTTCTGATTCTTGTCAAAACCTCTTGACGGGAAATTACGCCATGGATGCGTGTCTCATAAGCAGCAAAATTTGTACCACGCAAATAATGAATATGATTATCAATTAAACCAGGTATTACAGTACGTCCTTCCATATTAGTAAGGACAGTACTATTTTGTGCTAATCCTAAAATCTCACTATTAGTCCCGACAGCAAGAATATGTTCGCCTTGTATTGCTATTGCTTCTACAATTGAAAAACTGGAGTCGACGGTCAAAATCTTCCCGTTGTAGAGTATGCGATCAGGTACTTGCGCAGATCCCAAAGTTGGGAAAAATAATACGGCAAAAAAGTAAATTGACTTAGGTCTTTTCCAGCGCACTTTGGGCTCCTGTGAATTATTTTCAGACTGATTCTACAGACTTAATCACTAAAGAGGGTGCAAGATCACCCTAATACAGACTAGCATGCTAATGTTTAACATAGCTTGCCAGTCTGTTGGCTTTTTTATATAGGGAGAAAAATATGAAAGTAAAGTCTACAAGTAAATTTAATCAAATAATCGTTTGGATTATTGCTCTAAGTTGCTTTGTCACTACTTTTATTGCTCAAGGCCAGACACAATTTGAAAGACGTCCGATTACGAATGCAGAATGGCTGCAGCCATTTCCTCCTGTGAGAATTATTGGAAATCTCTATCACGTGGGAACATATGATTTAGCTTCTTATCTAATTACAACTTCTGAGGGCCATGTTCTTGTCAATACGGGTGCCTATGACTCAGCAGAACTTATTAGGGAGAATATCGAAGAACTAGGCTTTGCATTTGAGGATATAAAAATCCTTCTTACACAACAAGCTCACTGGGACCATGTGGCTGACCTTGCTTCTATAAAAAGGGCTACTGGTGCTCGAATGCTGGCTCACGAAGGCGATATTGCAGCACTAGAAGATGGTGGAAATACGGACTACCGATTCCCAGAAGGAAGAGGAGCACATTTCGAACCGGTAGAAGTTGATGAGCAACTACAACACGGCGATACAATAGAACTTGGAGAAACAGTGATTACCCTACACCATCATGGCGGTCATACCCGTGGTGCCAGCAGCTTTACATTTGACACCACTGATGACGATGGAGAGATCTACTCAATCCTTATTGTAAACATGGGCACAATAAATAACGGTGTTTCATTACTCGATATGCCTGGATTTCCAGATATCGCAAGCGCTTTTGAATCGACTTATGCTGCACAGAAATCTCTATCCAGAACTATTGATGTTTGGGTCTCATCTCATTCCCGTCATTTTGACTTACATGAAAAATTCTCTCCAGGTGATACTTATGATCCATCTAGGTTTATGGACCCAGAAGGATACAGGGAAAAAATCAGATTCTATGAAAACGCCTATTTAGCCCAGCTTCAAAGAGAAAGAGAAGAAGCTTCTGAATAGAAAAATATGGCGGAGGTGGATGGGAATCGAACCCACCAGCCGGGGTTAACCGGCTCACTGGTTTTGAAGACCAGGGGAGTCACCAGACTCCATTCACCTCCATGTTTTACTTACTGATGATCACGTAAACGACGCACACTTCCAGTACGGACCGTTATACCTGTCGCATCTAAATGTTCTAAAAGCGGAATAATGTATTTTCTGCTTGCGCTCAAATAATCTCGCACTTCAGAAACAGTAAACCCCGTCGGATAAGGAAATTGTTTTTTAAGCTTACATCGAACATCATGTATTACATCACGATGCAGAACGAAATTACTGGAACGGTCATAGGTTTTTAATCGAATCAGTGTGCCAATTTCACATAACAATCTATAAGCATCTTGACGATCATTATCTTTTATTACCTCATCAACCGATGGAGGCGTCAAATTTCTAGTCTTATAGATTTGTTCAAGCTCAATCGCAACTTTCTGTTCACTTTCAGAAAGACTCTTGAAGGGATCAAAATTTGGCCGACTGTATACATTGCTATCTTCACGCAGCTGTCCTTCTGACGTAAGTTCTTTTATTGCCTGTGACAAAACACTATTAGCTATTTGTTTTGTTAAAAATTTAGAGAGACTACCAACAGTTAGCCCTCTTTTTCTTGGGTTTTTCTTATGATAAGAATCAATACAGGACAGAACATCACCTTTCAAAACCTTATAAATAGTTTTATCAATTATTTTCAGCTCGCCCAGTGCAATGGTATTAGCACTTTGCGCCAATAAAGACATTTCTTTAGGTGAAATCCCAAGCTCTTTTCTAATAACTTCAATCTCCAGCCCTTGCATCCCAGCTGACTTCAAAGCTGCACAAAGACTCTCAAACAAATCTCCATCAACAACACTATTAAGTCGGTTAATAACTGACTCATCAAAACGCCTATGTCGATTTGGGTTTAAATCTAGTATCTCTCCGCCTCCTATTGTAAAAATGGGAGAAAGACTTCGAATAATAAAACGCTCAGTTTTATGTGTCACAACATCACTTTGACATCGAAGTTGTACCAACCCAGAAGATCCGGGTTCTATAGACGGCTTATCAATTAAGCGCACCTTTGCTACAACATCAGTAGCTCCAAACAATACCCGAACTAATTCACCATTTTTTAAATCGTCAGTAAGGTTGTTTAATAAGCTAACTTTGACATCAAGTCTTTTCGTAGCCTTAAGAAAACCAGGAGTTCCTATAACGCTACCTCGTTTTAATTCATCTTTTTTTATATTCCTAAGATTGACAGCAACTCGTTGGCCAGGCATAACCTTATCAACGTATTTGTTATGGTTTTGCAACCCCCTGATTGTAGCTATTCCTCCATTTGGAAGAATTTCTACAGATGTGCCATTTTGAAGAGGCCCTAACCTTAAGGTACCAGTAGCAACTAACCCAAACCCCTGCATGGAAAATACTCTATCAATAGGCAAAAAAGAACCTTCTGTATTCATTTTCGGCAAGGAGGATTTTACCTCGAGCAGTTCACACTCCCTTTGCAACTCAGGTATTCCTTTACTTTTAACCGCTGAAGTTTTAATAACAGGTGCTGACTCCAGAAAAGTCTCTGACACAAACAAACCAACCTCTTTCTCAACCGCATCCAGTTCCTCTTCAGTAACTAAATCAGTTTTAGTTAACACTATCAGACCCCGATCAATTCCAAGTAGTTGAGCAATATCAAAGTGCTCCCTAGTCTGAGGCATAATTCCTTCATTTGAGGCAACAACTAATAGAACACCGTCAATAGCAGTAGCACCAGATATCATCGCCCGAATAAAATCTTCGTGACCAGGCACATCAATTAAATCAATAACAGAATGGGGAAATTGAAGATAAGAGAACCCGAGTACGATGGAAAGCCCCCTCTCTTTTTCCTCTTTTAACCGATCTGTTTCAATACCAGTTAGAGCCCTAACAAGTGCTGTCTTGCCATGATCAACATGGCCAATAACTCCTAGCGTTAGCTGGCTTATCATCTGACTATCTGGCGAAAAGCTCTAACTACATCATTGGTATCTTCAGATAAAATTGTTCTTGGATCGATTATAAGTTTCCCTTTATTAACTCTTGCAACCAAGGGTGGATCAGATTCACGCAATATTCGAGCTAACTGACCAGCACCTAAATTAGCAAATTCAATGTGTAATACTTTAGTTGGTATCTCAGTCATTGGTAATACACCACCTCCACCATAACTCACATCCGAAACAACTGAACCGGAAAGTCCTGGAATTTTTTTTAACTGACGTAAAAGATTTCTAGCACGTCGATCAATAATTCTCACATCCTCATTAATCATACGAAGTACGGGCACCCTTTCAGCAGGATTATTTGGCGGAATATATAACCGTAAAGTTGCAACTAAAGCAGCAAGTGATAATTTGTCTATACGAAACCCTCTAAGTAATGGATTATTTTTTATTGCATCTATGAGCGTAGACCGACCTAAAATAATTCCTGATTGAGGGCCGCCTAAAAGCTTATCGCCACTAAACGTAACAATATCAGCTCCATCAGCTATACTTTTTTTCACTGACTGCTCAGCAATAGAATCGCTGGCGCACATATCTACTAAAGTGCCACTTCCAAGGTCCTGCATAAAAATTAGTTCATTTTGATGAGAAAGATCAGCAAGCTCTCTAGAAGTAGCTTTTTCGCTGAAACCTATAATTTTATAGTTACTTGGATGAACCGAAAGTAGGACACGACTATCACTTGATAAAGCACTGGCATAATCAGAAATCCTAGTTTTATTTGTAGTGCCAACTTCCACCATGCGGCATTCACTTTTCTTGATAATATCTGGGATACGGAATGAACCACCGATCTCAACCAACTCGCCTCGAGATACAATGACTTCTCGATGTGCTGCTAAAGTTGAGAGAGACAATATAACCGCGGCAGCGCAATTATTTACCACCAAAGCTGCTTCGGATCCTGTCAATTGACATAGCAAAGACTCCACATGCCGGTAACGGGAACCCCTTTGACCGCTACTCAAGTCCATCTCAAGATTTGAATAACCTCGAGCGACACGAGAAATTGCCTCTATTGCTTCTTCAGCAAGCGGAGCTCGGCCAAGATTTGTGTGAATGATAATTCCTGTTGCGTTTATTACTTTACAAAAACTTGGAAGGCGTCTTCTTAAAATATCAACTCGTATAAGTGCCGCATACTGTGGACTATAAAAATCTGGAAGTTCATCTAATCCATTATCAATCCCATCGCGCACCTCAATTAGATGCTGACGCATAACCTCCGATACCTCATTTCGCGAAAATTCTGCGATTAAAGTAGTACCTATCTCCGAGTTCAGCCATTTGTCAATGGCGGGGAGTCGCTTGAATAGCTCTTCAGACATATTCTGCTAAATTATTTGGCCAGAAAATAGCTATCTTACACTGCTCCACTAACACATCAGCAGAGTATTTTGTTTTTTAACTACTCTTGAGATACAAAAATTTAGAAGGAAAAACACTAGAACCGAAATGTATAGCTCAATTTAATATTTAAGTCAGCCAACATGGATCTATATTTATCGATACGATTAAGGTCTTGTAAATTGTGATTCAAAACTATAAAAGCTTCTCGGCCCGCCTGTGGAATCCAATGTAACCTGCTATTTATTCCAATTGACTCAGAATCATTATCGTATTGAATGAGATTTGCCCAAGAAAGGGTGTTAGAAAAAATCGTATCAATTCCTAAACGGGCTAGACGCAAGGAAAATGCACCATTAGGCAATTCAATATCGTTATGGTTATACGACACGAAACCTCGAAAATTTTTCGTTGGATACCAAGTAAACTGAGCCTCAATATTTTCTCTTTCTCCGTCAAAAAAAGTACCACGACGATAAACAAGGGTTGTAGACAACTTTCTAGACTGTTCAGATTGCAACCGAAGTGCTGTATCAGAGTAAGAGTATTCGCCTATAGGGACTGACACAGGTTTTATTCCAGAACTAGACCCTGGGTCCCAAATTTGAAATGGCTCGTTTAAGACCTCTCTGTTTCTTGTATGCAAAAGACGAATATTATCGCCAGCCTGGTTATGAAAATTAATTACTCTCCAATTAATAACCTCGCTTTGTAAGCCCCCTTCAATCAGGTCTACACGCTGCCATCCTAAATAACTGAATATCATTCTAACTTTTGATGTTTGTGGGTATCTTTGAAACCAACCTATCTCAGCTGAACTGTCTCTAATGCCAGCTCGATTCAAATAACCCATTGCCGGATTAAAATTTGACTGCACTTCCTTAAAACCGGCAGACGCTCGCAAACCACTTGTGCCAGGCAAACGAAAACGGACTCCATAAGCAGCATCATCACCAACTAAACCAGTTGTCTTAGTTTGTTGATACCAAGCCTGTGCCTCAATTGGTTTACCTCCAGGAAGGCGTGTGTTTAAGTAGCGGAAATCCACTCCAGCCAGATTGTTCTCCAAGTTTGAATGAGGATCTCCATGAGTTGTAATAAACCCTAACGACGACTCTTCCAATACATTAAGTGATGCACGGCCTACAAATAAATTTGTAGGATCAACATCGCCAGAGGCAACCTGCCTTATAGCTAGTGATCCTAGACTCCATGGGCCAATGCGACCACTCACCTTGCCGCCATAGTCTAAATCTACGGGTTGCCCTGAATCGCTTAGTCCTACTGTACGTGAAAAAAATGGCCTCGCATTTTGATCCAGGACGTTTGATAACTGATGAAATCCTCCCAAACCACCTATACCGCCAAACTCAAAGGCATCAGCATCTTGTAGAAAAAAATCACGCTTTTCTGGAAAAAACAAACCAAAACGAGAAAGATTAACTTGCCTGTCATCAACCTCAGTCGCAGAAAAATCTGTGTTAATAGTTAATGAGCCATTAAGAGAAGGAGTTATACGATAAAAAACATCGACTGAGGGCTCAAAGTCTCTACTGCTACTTGAAGTTGCAAAGTCTTTACTATCTCTTAAGCTCAAGGAGGGCACTACGTCCAAACCACGTCCCTGGTCTAGCCCCTGAAACCCTACAATACGTCCAGAGATAGCTGGTGTTTGATTTCGGTTTCTAGAAACCCATGCCATTCTTTCATTCTTTGCCTGAGCTCTACGCCCAAAATTAATTCCCCAAGTATCATTTTCTTCATCAAAAGAGAGAGTTTTAAAAGGAATAGCCATTTCTGCAACCCAACCATACTCTGTCTGCGTGGCTGCTGCTGACCAGATGCCGCTCCAATTCCATTGCATTTGGTTAGGACCGACAAACAAACCCTCGCGCCTCACACCATTAGGGTTAATCTGGAATTGATACCCATCACGACCGTTATTGTATGGATCAAGAATCACGAAAACTTGGTCGTCTTCTTGAATATCAGCACCTTGCCTCAAGACATTTGCACGAACTTCCTGACTATCGTACAAACGTGCAGCAACATATAACGCATCCTTATCATAGGCGACATAAAACTCGCTCTTTTCTGATGCCTCTGCATATTCAATTGGATCCGTCTGATGAAGATCAGAAACAATAGTTGCTTGATCCCACATCTCATCATCAAGTAGGCCATCAATTGTGGGTGGATTTAAAACTTGCTGTATATGAACTGACTTCCTAGGCTCTCCTTCAATTTGCGCTTTTACACTAGTACAACTCAGGATGAGCAAAAATAACCCCAATATAATCAGAATAAAATCTTTTTTCTGATTAGTGATCATTAAAGATATCGTTCCATACTAAAAAAAAGCACAATTCAAGTTCTATAATCAAAAAAACTTAGAAACTTCAGTTAGAACTTTGATCATAGTTCGAAAACTACTCACGTTAGAACTTAAAAATAATTCATTCTTGTAATACGTGATAAATTGAGAAGCACACTTGGCACTGAAAGCTCTCTAACTAAATTAGGATCATCACATATAAGCAGGGCTAACAATTAGTTTACATGGTTTGTAAGAGCAGCATCTAAAACCTTAGCAACATGCAAACCTTCACGAGAGCTTCCATCACGAATCTGACAACGACAGCTTGTCCCGTCTGCAACTACAAGGGTATCGTCACTAGCTGCTCGGATAGCTGGCAAGAGATCTAGTTCAGCCATTTTTATAGAGGTATCGTAATGTTCAGCCTCATAACCGAACGCACCAGCCATCCCACAACAGCTGGACTCTATCGTTTTAACATTAAGATTAGGTATCCATCCAAGAACTTTTTGCACTGTAGACAACAAACCAAATGCTTTTTGATGACAATGCCCATGAACCAAAGCCGAGGATTCCTCTAGTGCAGATAAATCAAGTTTTAATCGACCTGCTTCCTTTTCTGAAATCAAAAATTCCTCAAAAAGCATCGATTGCTTTTCTAAAGCTTCCAGGTCTTCACCAGGAAACATTGCACCAAATTCATCACGTAATGACAGAAGACAAGATGGTTCCAACCCTACTATTGGCAGCCCTTGTTTAACATATGGCATCAAAGTATTTAGCACACGCCGAGCTTCCTTCTTAGCTTCATTAACTAGTCCACTACTAAGAAAAGTCCGCCCACAACATAACGGGCGTTTCCCATCCGTAGGAGTTGGAGTAACCACGGTGTATCCAGCAGCCTGTAGTACTCTAACTGCAGCTTTTAAATTTTCTGGTTCAAAAAACCTGTTAAAAGTATCAGCAAACAACACTACTTCGGAACCTTTAGAAGGCCCATGATTAGCTACACCTTTAAATATATCCCGTCGCCATAACGGTATAGTTCTTTCAGGAGCCAAGCCAAAAATTCGTCGACGCAACCCCCTAAATATGGAAATATTCTGCAAATTAAACAACCAAGAAAATCTAGCTGCCAAACCTGCATAGCGAGGCAAATACGCAACCATACGAGTTCTTAAACTAATTCCATTTTTTTTGTGGTATTGATTAAGAAACTCAATCTTCATTCGTGCAACATCAACTCCAGTTGGACACTCACGCTTACAACCTTTACAACTCACGCACAACTCAAAAGTTTTATACATATCCGATGATGTCATAGCGTTGGGCGAGATCTGTCCCGTTAATGCTAATCGTAATGCGTTGGCACGCCCCCTAGTGAGATGTTGTTCATCTTTTGTGACACGGTATGAGGGGCACATCACACCAGAACCAAATTTTCTACAAGTGCCGTTGTTATTACACATCTCTGTGGCACGGTAGAGACCACCCCATGCTGACCAATCTAACGCATCGTCACGGGCAACAGGATTGTACTCAATCGGGAAGCGGGTTAGAGACCTATCATCCATACGAGGAGGATCGACAATTTTCCCCGGATTAAATCGGCCGTTGGGATCAAAACATTGCTTAACCTCACCAAAAGCATTAGCAATTTGCGTGCCGAGCATCGACTCGATAAATTCCGATCGTACAATTCCATCGCCATGCTCACCGGACCAAGAACCTTTAAATTCCCGAACTAGCTCATGTGCTGCACTTGCTATCTTCCGCAACTGTACAAGCCCAAGGTCAGTTTTTAGATTTAAGATTGGACGAACATGCAAACATCCCACAGAAGCATGGGCATACCATGTACCAGTAGTCCCATTTTCAGAAAAAACGTCTGTGAGGCGTGATGTATATTCAGCCAAATTCTCGAGCGGTACAGCACAATCTTCAACGAAAGAAATAGGTTTGCCATCACCCTTCATGGACATAACAATATTTAATGCGGCCTTTCGAACATTCCACATTGAACGTTGCATTGACTCATCTTCAGCACGAACAACACCTCCTGGATAACCCAAATCTCCCATAACTTCTTCCAAGCGGTTAAGCTTTTGAAGCTGTTCATCTAAGTTTTCACCCGCGAACTCTACAATGAGCAGCGCGGCTGGGTCTCCGCGCATAAAGGTTGATATCGCACTATTAAACTCAGGATTCTCAAGTGCCAAATCAATTACAGTTCGATCAATTAACTCTACCGCTGCTGGCCCAAGTTCAACTAATGTCTTAGTCGATTCCATCGCGGCTGAAAATGTTGGGAAGTGGCATACACCTGCAACCTTGTGTGACGGTATTTTCTGAAGTTCTAAACAAACTGAATCAAACCAAGCAAGTGTTCCTTCAGACCCTACTAATAAGTCTGATAGCCTCGAATCTGGTCTGCCGAGTCGGTTAAGATTATAGCCTGCGACATTGCGCAAAACTTTAGGCAAGCGCCTATCCATTTCCTCTTTCTCGCGCTCATAGAGTGATTGCATCTGCGTATAAATATTAGCTACCCGGCCTTGGCGGGTATTAAGAACACCCTGTTGTAATTGTATTTTTTCACCATCAGCTAATAAGGCATCAACTCCCTTTACGTTATCAACCATCAATCCATAACGGATAGAACGGGCGCCTACACTGTTATTGCCGGTCATTCCCCCAATCGTGGCTCTACTAGAAGTTGAGACGTCTACTGGAAAAAATAAGCCATGCGGTTTAAGAAACTCATTCAAATGATCTAGAACAATCCCGGGCTCAACGATTATTTCACGTTTTTCCTTATCAAAATGACGGACTGATGTCAGATACTTACTACCATCCAACACGAGTGCTTTGCCAATGGTTTGACCACATTGCGAGGTCCCACCGCCTCTTGGTAAAACTGCTATGTCTTGTTCCGCGGCAATCTGTAAAGAACGAGAGACATCCTCTGCATTTTTGGGAACTACTACTCCTAGTGGAAATACCTGATACATTGATGCATCGGTGGCATAACGACCACGACTGAGGGAATCGAAATAAACCTCACCCTCCAGCTCAGACATCAACTGCCTAGCAATTGGAGTATCTAATACGCGATCAACCTGTTCCACATCCCTTCCTTATTACTACACCAACCAGGTATTTTAAAAAGTTGCTAACCATAGGCGTTCACTTAATCAGGAAAATCAAGAATCCTTGCGATTACGAGCAAGCCAACTATCAACTAATTCAACTGTCTGATCTACATCAGCAGAATTCATCCCTTGCGAAGCCCCTAGGGCCTGAACCAGTTTATCCACCCTTTCAATATAAGGAGCACCAGCAGCTAGAGCTCTTGCAGCAGAAGATGGTTTCTGCAGAGAAAGGGCAGCATTAGCATATTTCTCAAATGGGACAAGATCATTTGGGTCTGCCCCAAGCTTTACGCATAGATCAGCTACCCAGTTGTACACACCTTCCGAGACTGCAAGGTCAGAATGAACTGCCTCACGGATCGGACGCATTTCCTCTGCCTGTACACATCGGTAATTACCAGCCAAAAGCATGCACCACTTGGCAAGTGGTACAAACACGGATTCATGCACTCGCAACTTAACTGGCAATTCCACTACGCCACTCTCAGTTTCGTAACGAATCCCCTGTATATCCCGCTCTATCTGCTGAAGAATGTCAGTGTCGCCTTGTTCTTGAAACCTTGCTGACTTGAAATTTGTGGGTAATCCCACCTGAAGGACATTACATTTCTCTTCTGGTGGTCGAAAGGCCTGCGGGTCTGGGCTGCATAATGTTATGCGCGAGGGATCCACGTTATCCCATACTGACGGGTCAGTATAGGCATCACTAATTGTGGCAGCGTCCACACCAGGAATACGCCTAATAAAACTTAATGGAGGCATGTTCATAATAGACATACAAGGCCTCCCAGATTCGCCAACCTTACCAAGCAAATCCTTGACAACAGGGACACGATATTGAGGCTCCTGCATTGCAAGGACTATCAAATCATAATCAGAGGGATTAGCTTCCTCTGGCCCACCAGCAGTGACAGTTCCTGACATCTCTTTTGTATTAAGCTCAACTGGCTGATCAAGGCCTCGAACTGGCAATCGAATGATTGCACCTTCATTATTAATGAGTTCTGCTTCTTCGGGCAGACAAACAAGATGAGCAGAATGGCCCGCAAGAGCAACCTTTGCTCCAAGTAATGAGCCATAAGAGGCACCAAAAAAAAGAATATTAAATTTGTCAGTCATTTTCACTCCCGTTGTAATCGAATTGCCAGCCACAAGACTGATTATTCCATTAATGTTTTTTTAATGTCTTGTTGAAAAATATTGAGCAATTCGATTGCTAAATTAAGCCTGCTCCCCACATAGCACAAACTGCCAAAAATGATGTTATACCGCCTACAAGCGTTACTCCGCCGTAGCCTAGAATTCCATCTTTTGCATCAAATCCGCTGAGGGAAGTACAAACCCAGAAATAACTGGAATTGACATACTTGATGATTACTGAGCCACTTGCACCCGATAGCATTGCAGCCTCCGGTGATAGGCCTAGAGTACCCAGCATAGGAGCTACAAGTGCGCCCGCTGTAATGACACCTACTGTGGTGGACCCGGTAATCATGTTGCCGATAATCCCTATAACAAATGGCAAAAGTATGGATGGCAGTCCATAAGCGGCAAAAAAACCAGCAATAGCGTCTACGGCTGGTGTTGCCTTTAACACCTCACTTAAAGATCCCCCAAGTCCAGTTACTACCAGAATCATCGCAGAAACACGAAGAGCTTCTTCAACCCATCCGTTTTTTGCATCCTTTCGATGCTCAGGAGTCTTAATATTTCTATAAGCAAGCCAAACACCCACACTAAGCGCCATCACAGGCCAACCAATATAAGCAAGCCCTACTCTAATAATGTGGTCTTGCTCCAGAAAAAGCCTAGAAACACTCTGAGCAGAAATGAGTAATATGGGAACAGCGATTGGCGCATAGGAACTTAAAACACTAGGTAAAATGGTCTCTGGGTCGTCTTCCAAGAAGTTGTCCCCAGCGTATTTTTCTGCAGGCATTATTTTTATTCTTGGTCCAATAAAAAATTGACCATAAATCCAACCTGCGAGAGCACCAACCAAGCAAGCAATGCTACCAAATATGATGGTAGCTCCAATATCAGCCCCAACTAATGCAGCAGCTGCCAGAGGACCTGGCGTTGGCGGAACAATAGCATGAGTTAACTGGAGGGCACCGACTAATCCTACCGACATAACAGCCACTGTAGTTCCCATCATCTTTGCAGCCGAATGCACCAATGGGTTTAGTATGACGTAGGCAACATCTGCAAAAATCGCGACCCCGAGAATTAGGCCAGTTAAAGTTAATGCTAAAGGCATCCGTTTAGAGCCAACCACGTGTACCATTGAACGAGTAATCGTTTGGATTGCACCTGTATGACGCAGCGCCTCAGCAATAATTGATCCCAGGACAATTACCACACCGATAGACCCAAGAGTTGCACCAAAGCCGGCCTCAAAAGCATCAATAAAATTGTTTTGCTCAACCCCTGGTATCACTCCAAAAATTAACAGTGGCACCAACAATGCAAGAAAAACATGCCATCTCCATTTGGCGATAAGAAACAGCAACAAAATAATCACGCCTAGAAAAGCTAGTAGGGCCAATAACGGACTTGTTACGACTGCTGTAGAAGGATCCATATCTTACCCGCTGTTTTTAATCAAATAATTTAGAGCCGCTTGCACGCCACCAGCATTAAAAGGGATATCCGATAACGACAACCCCATCTCAACTCCTGAAAGCGTACCTGCCAACATTAACTCATTGAACCAACCAAGATGCCCGATCCTGAATACTTTCCCTTTAACTTTACCTAGTCCAGTACCCAACGGCATATCAAAATTTTCAAGAATTATTTGCCTGAGACCATCAGCATCATGACCCTCTGGAAGTAAAACGGCTGTTAAAACATTGCTATATTCGCTGGGATTAATGGCCAAATTTTCTAAGCCCCAAGTATCAACTGCTCGTCGAGTCGCCTCAGCTAACCTTGCATGACGAGCAAATGCATTATCCAACCCCTCCTCAAATAACATATTCAAAGCTTCATCAAGCCCAAAAAGAAGGTTAGTGGCTGGCGTATAAGGGAAAAAACCATTGCTATTGCTTTCTAAAATCGGGCTCCAATTCCAGTAAGACTTTGGTAATTTTGCATCAGCTGAAGCCTTAATTGCCTTCTGATTTATGGCATTAAAACCAAGACCCGGAGGCAACATAAGTCCTTTTTGCGAGCCCCCAATAGTTACGTCCACACCCCACTCACTATGCCTATAATCAACAGAGCCAAGCGAGGAAATTACATCCACTAACAAAAGAGCAGAATGGTTTGCTGCGTCAATCGCCTGACGTACCTTGAAAATATCACTAGTAACTCCAGTAGACGTTTCATTTTGAACAACTGCTACTGCTTTTATGGATTGGCTCTCATCAGTTTTTAGTTTCTCTTCAATTATCTGCGGATCTACCCCATGACGCCAATCCCCAGGTACAAAATCAACATTAAGCCCAAATCTAATGGCAATATCACGCCACAACACGGCAAATTCACCTGTCTCCACCATCAAAATCGTATCGCCCGGGGAAAGAGTATTTACCAATGCTGCCTCCCATGCGCCTGACCCTGATGACGGGTAAATAATTACGTGATCTTCACACTTAAAAACTTTCTTCACCCGTTCAAGTAGTCCCCAAGTAAATTCCTTAAAGTCAGGACCACGATGATCAATAGTAGGTTGATCTATTGCACGCAAAACTCTATCCGGAACATTGCTTGGACCCGGAATCTGTAAAAACTGACGACCGTATCTTGTTGTCATTTGCTTACCATTATTTTTCTAAAATCTTAATCAAGTGCCTGTTGCAGGCGCGACAGTACCATATCCTTAAACAACACGGGCACATGCATCACAGTCAATTGTTATTTTGGGTGACATAATAAAGCACTCAAATAGATAGCAGCCAGCGAGAATTGCCTGATTTGACGTATAGTATGCGCACTTACGGTTAATAGGAGGGCCTCAATGGCCAATGCAGTCTACGCTGAACACAACAATGATATCGCAACTGTTGTACTGAATAGGCCAGACAAGCTTAATGCGATGGATGGAGAAAGCTGGCTTCTTTTAAATGAGGTCATGACTGATCTCAATGAAAATAACGATATCCGCTGTGTTGTTGTGCGCGGTGTGAACAGCAAAGCTTTCTCGGCTGGATCAGACATTTCTGCTTGGAAGGAACAGCGCACGACACCAGAGGATGTTAGGAAATACAGTGAAGATATGGAAAACACCCTGGATACTGTTTTTGCTTGCCCCCATCCAGTTATAGCTGCCATCAATGGGGTGTGTATGGGCGGAGGGCTCCTTATTGCAAGCACATGCGACCTGCGTATTTGTGGTGAATCAACGAGGTTTGGTGTGCCTATCAATCGTCTTGGCATGACAGTATCTTATGCAGAACTTGGTGCGCTAAGCCGCATAATTACACCGTCTGCTGCTTTGGAAATTCTCATTGAAGGGAGTGTTTTTGGAGCTGAACATGCCAGACATCTTGGGCTTATCAACAAAGTCGTTCCAGATACAGATGTTGAACAAGCTGCCTATAAGCTTGCCCAACAGATATCTGAACGAGCACCACTTGTGAACCGTTGGCATAAAAAGTTTATACATAGGTTAATGGACCCAACGCCATTAACTGAAGAAGAAATAGAGGAAGGCCATGCCGCGTTTGAAACAGAAGATTACCAAACTGGATATCAAGCCTTCTTGAACAAAAAGAAAGCCACTTTTAAAGGTCGTTAACGAAAATGAATAAATCCGATTCGGGTCCACTTCAGGGACTTAAAGTTATTGAATTAGCCCATATCATGGCAGGTCCAGTATGTGGCCGGATGCTTGCAGATATGGGTGCGGAGGTCATAAAGGTTGAACGGGTACCGGAAGGCGATGCAGCCCGTGGATTTGCACCTCCCCTTGTCGAGGGGGAAAGCGCTGCCTTTATGATGATGAACCGAAACAAACGAGGCATTGCAGTAAACCTTAAACATGAAGAAGGGCGAACCATCGTTGAAAGCCTCTTGAGTGATGCCGATATTGTGATTGAAAACTATCGCAAGGGAACTATGGAGAGACTTGGCCTTGGTTATGAAAAACTCAGAGAAAAGAATCCCGGACTGATTTATTGTGAAATTTCTGGTTTTGGGAGAACTGGGCCGTATGCAGACCTCGGTGGATTTGACCTAGTAGCTCAAGGTTATAGCGGACTTATGAGCATTACAGGCGAAAGTACTGATCGACCACCAATGAAGTGTGGACCTCCTGTGACTGATATCGGCGCAGGAATTCTGGCGACTATGGGGGTCTTGGCAGCTTACGCACAACGCTTAAAAAGCGGCGAAGGACAAAAAGTCGATACATCTCTTTTTGAGGCTGGGATTACACTAACCTTTTGGCAGTCAGCGATCGCTCTTGCTACAGGCATATCTCCTGAACCAATGGGTTCAGCGCATCCTCTAAATGCGCCTTACGAGGCTTTTGAAACCTCTGATGGCTGGATCACAATTGGCGCATCTAGCGAATCTACCTGGCAAAGACTCCCGGCCGTACTGGGGTTGAAAGAACTGTTGGAAGACACACGGTTTATAAAAAATATAGACCGAATGCGTAACCGAATGGTGCTTTACGAGGAGCTCGCACCAGCTTTCAAAAAACGTAAAACTGATGAGTGGTTAGGACTACTAAAAGATGCAGGTGTGCCTGCAGGACCAGTCTTGGATATATGCGATATGCTGAAACATCCCCAAACACTAGCACGAGAAATGGTTGTGCAGACCAAGCACCCAAGTATAGGGCCCATGGATACAATTGGTTTTCCAGTAAAGTTCAGTGAAACGCCAGCCAAAATCATGAATGGCGCGCCACGTATAGGAGAAGACACTTCTGAGGTACTTACTGAGTTAGGTTATTCAAAAGAAGAGATTGAGCGTCTAATAAAGGAAGAAACTGTTATAGCAATCACTTAGACAAAAAGACACACATTCACTATTCCTAGGTTACAGATGAGTTAAAATCAAGTAAAAAGTTAAGAAGTGACTATAAACGGAGCGACAAGATGCAAACAAATATAACCTCATTGCTTATAGGAATACTGACTACGTTCAGCTTTTCTAGTGTTATTTGGGCACATCATTCTCATGGCAATTATGAGATGACCGAATACACGCATCTTGCTGGTACAGTAATGGAACTACACTGGATGAACCCTCATACATGGATCTATCTTGAGGTAGAAAATGGTAGTGGTGAAGCTGAAGTGTGGGCTTTGGAAGGAGGAAGCCCGGGTGCTTTGCTAAGAGGTGGCTGGGAACCTGATACTGTTGAAGCTGGCGATGAAATCACAGTCCGATGCCACAGACTCAAAGATGACTCTAATGGATGCCTACTAGGTTTTCTGACTCCGCCAGGTGGCGAAGAAAAAGAATTTGATTAATTTTGTAAGCTCCTGTCATAGCTAAACAGATAAAAAATATGCATCAAAAAACCTGTAGAGCTTTCTTACTTAGTGTATTTATTTTCTTAACATCAACATCATCAATATCACAACAAAATCAACGTAGAGACATTAGTTATCAGGCATTAGAGCCATTTCAAATTTTTGATAATCTCTATTTTGTTGGAATTAAAGCTGTTGCTAGCTATGTAATTAAAACCACCGAAGGGTTGGTTCTCATAGATACTCTTGATGGATTTGATGGTTTCACAGATCGCCTTCTTCGCAATATTCATTCTGTTGGGTTAGACCCGAACGACATCAAATACGTCTTAATACTTCAATCTCACCGTGATCATTATGGCGGTGCCCGCCAGCTACAAATGCATATTGATGCACTTTTTGGAGCAAGCCAAGAAGATTGGGAAGTGATAGCTAAAAACCTCGGTGAAGATACGCCGCGCATGGACATCGTTTTAGAAGATGGCGGATCAATAACATTGGGAGATACTACAATCCACTTTGAACATACCCCCGGACACACCCTTGGCACTACATCGCTGCGATTCTCAGTGTTTGATGAAGGTCGAGAACACCTTGCCTATTTTCATGGTGGTTCAGCTCTTCGCACAGATGATCCAGAAAAAATTCAAATTTTTATTGACGATTTAGAACGAATTAGGCAGATTCCAGACATAGAGGTACAAATCATAAACCACCACGACATACATGCGTCTGGTGCCGATGATTTGTTTACTAGGGCGGAACGACTAAAAAATAGATCTCAGGGTGCACCCCACCCCTGGGTCGCACCAAGTGAGTTTCAGCAATGGCTTAATGAGTTAATTGCTGACTCATACGAACGATTGAGACAGGTACAATAATTTGCGTTTGATAGTGGACGACAAGCAAAGAAACAATTTCCAAACTAAAGGAATACAAAAATGATGACTACAATACTCCGACAAACTATCTTAAGTATCGTTTGTGGGCTAATGGCAATGACTCTTTTTGCTGAACCCGCTACATTTGATATTGACCCACGACATACGTTTCCTTCATTTGAAGCAGACCATCAGGGTGGAATATCAGTTTGGCGGGGGAAAATAAGATCAACATCTGGGACAATTGTCATTGACCGAGAAGCACAAACTGGGACCGTCGACATCTCTATGGACATGAACACCATTGATTTTGGCATGGATGCGATGACAGATCATGCTAAAGCGGACGACATACTGGATGTGGCTCAGTTTCCCACAGCCACCTACACCGGCTCACTAACAAAATTTACTAAACAAGGTGAGCCGACTGCAATTGAAGGCCAACTAACATTGCATGGAGTTACTAACCCCCTTGACCTAACAATTAACACTTTCCGTTGTCAAACCAATAACGGCGGAAGATACGTCTGTGGGGCCGATGCAACTGGAACTTTTGACCGAGATGATTACGGTGTCACATTTGGCCAAGCTGGTGGTTTTTTGATGTATGTAAATCTTCAAATCCAAGTTGAAGCATTTTTAAGAGAATAATCCCAGACAACTATTGATGCTGCTGGCCAAAAGATCTTACCTGTGGCCAGCAGCAGTAAATAATGCATAACAAGCTCGTTTGTATCCAGCCAAAAACAATAATTAGGAGAAGGAATGATGAGTTGGAAAAGGTTAATTCTGTTTTTTCTGCCTTTAGTTGTTTCATGTGCTCAACAAGAAACACCTGCTAATCAACAACTCGGGGTAGAAGGCGAATCATCAGATGTCATCCTCTTCGAAGGTGCAAGAGTTATTGTTGGTGACGGAAATGTACTTGAGAATGCATCTTTTTTGGTTGAAAACGGTCATTTTTCTCAGATAGGAACATCGGGGACTATTGATGTACCTACTAACGTACTCCAGGTAAATGTCTCAGGAAAAACTATTATCCCAGCCTTGATAGATGGACACGGTCATCTTGGGTATTCAGACGTAGGTGCTAGAACAGACGTCCGAACTAGCTACTCGCGTGAAAACATTATTGATCATCTTCAGCGACATGCTTATTACGGAGTCAGTGCCACGATGAGTATGGGAATAGATCCACTTTCAATGGCTGAACTTCGAGAATCGGCAATAGACAACGCCGCTCGATTCTTATGGGCAGGACGTGGGATTGGACGTCCAAACGCTGGCCCTGGAGCTACAGACCGCAGAGATGTACCTTTTGGTATCGATACGGTTGAAGAAGGAATTGCTGCGGTTCGTGAGCTTGCAGAAACACAAGTAGATCTAGTAAAAATATGGGTCGACGACCGAAACGGCACGGTTGAAAAACTTACACCAGACCTTTATACCCCTGTTATAAAAGAAGCTCACCGCCTCGGACTCAAGGTGACAGCCCATATATTTTACCTTGACGACGCGAAAGACCTTTTACGAGCAGGGGTAGACGGTTTTGCCCATGGGATAAGGGATATTGATGTCGATGAAGAATTCATGGAATTGCTTGCCAACCGACCATATACATTTTTGATGCCAAATCTACCGAATAGCGGCTCAACAACAATAGATGACCTCCCTTTCTTTGCTCAAACATTGCCTGCCGCTGGAGCAGAGATAATGAGCACAGAAATTTCTGAGTCTACGACCCATCCTAGATTTGCAGTTGAATCAAGAAATCTTAAGCGCATGTATGACGCGGGGGTGCCGCTGATAATAGGAACAGATGGGGATGGTGCGGGTTGGGACATACACGAGGAGATTGCTGATATGGTACTGGCTGGTGTGAGTCCTGCAGATGCTATTGAGTCTGCAACTAAGAATGCAGCAGAACTTTATAGGTTGCATGATCTAGGAACTATTTCAGTCGGCAAGAGTGCAGACTTTGTTATTTTAGATTCAAATCCCCTTGAAGATATAAAAAATACCCGAGCAATTTCAAGCGTTTACATTAGAGGCAAGGAAGTGAACCGCACAGCATTAGCAGCCAGTTGGACTGAATAAACTGACTCTTTTAAAAAAATGATAAAGAAGTAATAATGTCCAAAATTTCCCTAGTAGTTACTGTTAAAGTCAAAGCAGAGTATAGAGAAAAACTGAAACCGGCTATGTTGGAAAACGCCAAACAGTCTGTTAAGGAAGATAACTGCCATCAGTTCGATGTCATAGTCTCTCAAGACGATAAAAACACATTCATGTTTTATGAAGTGTATACGGATGAACAGGCTCTAGCAGATCACCGCCAAACGAAACATTTTTTAAATTACTGGAACCTCATGCAGGAACTAGGAGATAACGTAGAACGCGAGGCACAAATATTCAAACAATTAACTTAGCCGCCTGTATCAGCAGGCGGCTATTGTTTTATTCAACTAATTCCCGGTCTATTCCAGCAGACGTTTCAATTGACTTGCATACTGCAGATGTATCCAGATGCCCTAATCCTTGAGCAATTGCAGCATTTAACTTCTGCCGTGCAGACACGTAAAGTTCGATTGGCGCTTTAACTGTGGCAGCATGCTCGGTGATAATTGATGCGTCTTTCTCAAACACATCAAACATTGTACCCCCGCCTTCACGATAATCTGACTTAGCCATCATTGCCCCACGTACTTCTAACATCTTTGATCCACCTGCTCCTTTGATAAGCACGCTTTGTATAAGCGATGGGTCTAATCCTGCTTTTTGTCCCATCACAATGCATTCAGCTGCAGCAACCACGTGAACATGAACTAGATAATTAGCACAAAATTTCATTCGGCTTCCATTACCAACTTCTCCACAATAGAAATTAGTTGCAGTAAAACCTTCTAAAATTGGTACACATTTCTCATAAGCCGTTTTATCCCCACTGACATAAATGGAAGCAACCATGTTTATCAACATTGGAGGTGTACCACTAATTGGCGCATCCAGAAGAATCTTACCGCCGCTAGCAAACAGCTCTGCCGCCTCAAGTTTTTCTGCAACATTTAACGTACTGCACTCAAGCATTATTTGGCCCGGTTTTGCGTGGTCTAAAACATCAGAAACCACAGACTGCAAAGCGGCAGCATTAGGAAGTGAACACGCAAGAATATCTGCTTTTTCAGAAACATCTGTTGCAGAAGATGCTTTCTCTAAGCCTAACTCATCTAAAGCATCCATACATTCTGGTTTGATATCGTAGCCAACAACATCAAAACCATTCTTAAGCAGATTTCCCGCTATGTTACCGCCCATTGGGCCTAACCCAATTACTCCAACCTTTAAACTCATACTGTGACCCTCCTAACGCGCCTATTAACCTAATATAATGATTGCTATTGTAATCCAACAATCGGATTTATATAGTTCCTACTGAATATAACCCGATGATACGCAAGGCAGTGTCATGAAAATAAGAAGAAAAGGGTCCGCCCTTTCGTCCGTATTAGTCTTAGTAACAGCAATCTATCTCTCTACTTGCAGCACAGCTCAAGCAGATAGAATCATGCTTAGAATAGCAACTGGCCATCCGCCTGGTGTTGTTTACGCTGGCCTGATGAAAGATTATTTCCAAACAGAACTTAAAAATCGTGTTGAGTCACGCACCGAGCACACTGTTAACTTTATTGAAGGCTATAGCGGGTCAATTGTTAGAACTTCAGAAACTCTAGAGGGAGTTCAAAATGGGATTGTTGATATAGGTGGCTTTTGTTATTGCTTTGAACCTTCAAACCTACCTTTGCACGCGTTTCAAGTTATGCTGCCTTTTGGCACCATGGATCCAACAGTAAGTTTAAGTATTGCGCAGGAAGTGTATCGGGAAGTGCCTTTTTTAACTGAAGTCTTTGAACAGCAATTCAATCAGAAGCTTTTAGCGCGTATTGCTGATGCTGGCTATAACTTAGTCACCTCTTTTGATTGGAGCACGATTGAAGACTTAGAGGGAGTCAAAATTGCTGGTGCTGGGCTAAATTTAAATTGGCTACGTTACGCAGGCGTCACACCCGTCCAAGCTGCTCTTCCTGAAGCCTATACGGGACTACGAACCCGTGTCTACGAAGGTTGGGTTGTCTTTCCAAGCGCAGTAGTTCAATTAAAGCTTTATGAGCCCAGTCCTTACTACACCATGATCGGTTTTGGATCGATGACTTGGCATGGCCTAACCATCAACCTAGATACATGGAACCGACTGCCAGCAGATTTCCAAGAAATTCTTCTGGAAGTGTCATCAGACTTTGAACAGAGAACTGGCTCCAATAATCTTGAACGTTACAGCAATGACGTAGCAACCATTGATGAACTAATCACAGTAAATAAACTAAGTCCGGAAGTTCGCAGACAATGGGCTGAATCACTTAGAGATTGGCCAAGAGAGATGGCGGCAGAACTTGATGCACAAGGCTTACCGGGAACACAGGTCCTAGAAACTACATTAAATTCAGCAGAAAAACATGGCTACATTTGGCCTGTTCGTTATCAGCTTCAATAGATTTATTATTTTGTTTGACCTAAATAATTTTATCCGCACCTAGGCCAGCACATAGAAAAATATTACGAGCTTTATTTACAAGATGATTTCTATAATCAAGTTAAGTGAGCAAATTACTAAAATGCTCATGGTTCTTGCAGCCGGTTGGGCATTCTTCCTAACGTTTATCATCATTACAGATGTCATAGGACGCACGGTTTTTAACACACCAATCTATGGTGTTCCTGAGATAGTAATGAACTCAATCGTAATGATTGTTTTTCTCCAAGCCGGCTATGCTATTCGAAGCGGTTCAATGCTACGCGCTAACTTTTTAGCCAAAAACTTCCCTCCATCTATAAGCCGGTTTGTGCTCACACTTGGATACCTTTTAGGTGCGATATTTTTCTTGATGATTCTGTTTGGAAGCTGGGACTCTGCTATACATGCATGGGTTGCCGGCGAATACGAAGGTGAAGGTGCTCTGCGCGTGCCAGCATGGCCAACTCGTTTTACGATTTTGTTCGGCAGCTTGATAGCAACAATCAGCTATCTGCTTATGGCCTACATAGAGATATTTAAACCAAGCCAGGTTGATGCTGAAGCGGAATTAAAAGCTAAATCGGATAATGCTGCTTAGAACATAGGCAATCAGAAATGTTTGACGTAAATATTGCAACCGTTTTGATTCTAAGCCTACTAGTAATGGTCGCACTCGGCGTTCATATTGCAATCGCTCTTGGAATGACTAGCGCCCTAGGAATTTTTCTTATTACCGGCGGTAATTTTGATGTTGTTATTGCAATGCTAGGTAGCACAGCCTATGAATCATTGCGTGCATATGAATTTGCTGTAATTCCTCTTTTTATGCTAATGGGGGAATTCATTGGTAAATCTGGTGCAGTAACTGACGTTTACCAAGCGATTCATAGGGGTCTAAAACGTATTCCTGGTCGTCTGGCCGTAGCCACTTTGCTAGGCAACGCAATTTTTTCTTTTGTGACTGGAGTCAGCATCGCCTCGGCAGCTGCCTTTTCTCGCATTGCCTATCCTGAGATGAAAAAGTTTGGATATAACCGAGGGTTTGCACTTGGCACTGTGGCTGGTTCAAGTTGCCTTGGTATGCTTATTCCTCCCAGTGTTTTAATGATTGTGTGGGGTCTTCTCACCGAAAGATCTATCGGCCAAATATTTCTTGCCGGCGTTTTCCCTGGTCTGTTACTTGTAAGTCTGTTTGTAATATACGTATTAGCCACTGCCATACTTCGACCTAACCTAGTTGGTGCAACTAGTCCACCGATTGAAACAAAAATATTGCCAGAAGATTCCTCGCCAGATGCAAGCACCACACAAGTCTGGGGTAGTGCTTTGGGTATTACCTTTGTTGTAGTAGCTGTTTTAGGTGGCATCTGGTTTGGTATTTTTACTCCAACCGAAGGTGCTGGAGCTGGCGCATTTATTGGACTAGTTATGGCTATTGCCAAAGGCATGCGTACACGAGAAATTATTGATGCAATTTTGTCTGTTGGTCGAACTTCTGCACCAATACTTTTGTTATTAGTTTCCGCTGCACTATATTCTCGAACCTTGGCTATGACAGGTGTGTCTACAGCCATTCAAGACACTTTTCTTGGCACCGACATGTTGCCTTGGATGATTATTGCAGCGATGGTAGGAATTTGGTTTTTGCTCGGTATGGTGATTGATTCGATCTCAATAATGTTACTAACCGTGACAATTTTTGAACCTATTGCTGTAAGCCTAGGATACGATCCAATTGCCTTTGCAATCATTGGCATTCTTGCCATTGAAGCTGGCCTGCTGACGCCACCGTTTGGGCTATTGGTCTACACAGTAAAAGCTGCCATCCAAGATGATGATGACAGTATTTCTGTAATGGAAATTTTTAGAAGTTCAACGCCGTATTGGATAATCATGCTCACAGGAATGATTGCAATTGCCTCTTATCCAAAAATTGCAACTTATTTGCCTGATCTGATATTTTAGACCTGATTTTTAAAAAACTCCGCTATTCTAACTCCAACCCCCAAAATTCAATGGCATTCGTTCTGCCAATTTTAGTTCTATCCTCATCAGATATAACCGGTGTTTTATCGTACCAACCGGCTGCATCTTGCATGGTTTCAAAAGGATAATCAGCAGAAAAAAACAAACGCTCAGCTCCCATTACGTCTAGCGTATTTTTAAATGCTGGGTCATTGTAAAACCCGCTTGTGGTTACAAAAAAATTATCCAAAAAAATCTCTCCTAATGGTCTTGTTCCACGGTAACCGCGTGGTGAAAAACGCATACGGGCATCTATTCTCCACAAAGCATGAGGTATAAATTCTCCCAAATGCCCAATTACCAATCTCAAATTTGGATAATCATCGAATAATCCAGAACCACACAATCGTAGAGCATGAATAGATGTTTCTACAGCAAATCCCCAAGGCGCACTCATTAACCATGGATGTCCTTCATAATTCTGGGCATGACTAGGAAGTTGCATCCTAGGATGAAGATAAAATGGAACATCTAACTCGGAAACAGTTGCCCAAAATTCTCTGTATTCTGGTATGTCATAGTAAATGGCAGAATCATGAGAATCCTTCTGGGTAAACCCATTGACCATCGCCCCTTTAAAACCAAGCTCTGTTACACAGCGGGTCAATTCATACGAGGCTGCTTCAGGATCCTGCATCGGCAATGCAGCAAGTCCACCATAGCGATCTGGATGCTTATTCACAGCATTAGCAATAGTGTCGTTCGCTTTTTTAGCAACGCTTATTGCTTCAGTTGTATCCACTATACCTTGCACACCAGGCGCATTTAATGACTGAAGTGCAAATTCAATCCCTGTCACATCCATGTTATCCAAACGCCGAGAGCCCATATCAAGTATCTGATTAGTAAAGTCATCCCAGCGACCAGACTCTCCAGCAAAACTCTTCGTTTCTTGGAGAGTTTCCTCAATAGCCATATGCTCTTCAAATGCAATTTTTCCTTTCATCGGAGAAAACCCTCTTCTACAGTTAATTAATTTAGGTACTAATAGAGCAAGTCTCACTAACTTTGCACAGGGAATCGTGCCCAATCGAGTGTATTATCACATGTGATCCACAAGAACGTTAAATAGGACCTATAAGATGCCATGTAAAACACAGTATTTAAGTTCATTAGTTTTAATTTGCCTTTTCTTAGAACTAATGAATGTAGCTACAGGGCAAGTACTAGAAGCTGATATTCCTTTACAACAGCGTGCTACCAACTCACCGACAACTGTTTTTGCAGAACCTAACCTGATCGATATACCACAATTCATTGTTGACCCATTCTGGCCAAAACCACTACCTAACAACTGGTTAATTGGACAAGTTTCAGGGGTTCATGTCGACACAAATGACAATATTTGGGTTATACAAAGGCCTAAATCCCTAACCGAAAGAGATATGGGTGCAATGCTCACTCCTCCTATTAGCAAATGCTGTTTCCCCGCACCTCCCGTTCTACAGTTTGACCAAAGCGGAAATTTACTTCGTGCGTGGGGTGGTCCAGGTGAGGGGTTTGACTGGCCAAGATCAGAGCATGGCATACATATCGCTAATGGTTTCGTCTGGCTTGCAGGCAATTCAGAGGGAGATAATCAGATTCTGAAATTCACGATTGATGGTGAATTTGTCATGCAGATTGGCACACCCGATGCTAGTAGCGGAAGTAACGACACGGAAAACTTAAATCGTCCAGCCGATCTTTTTGTAGATATTGAAGCCAGTGAAGTTTACGTTGCTGATGGCTACGGTAATCGACGCATTATTGTTTTTGATACTGATACAGGAAACTACAAACGACATTGGGGAGCTTACGGCAATATTCCGAATGACGAAGACATCCCAGCCTATGACCCATCTGCTAGCCCATCACAACAATTTAGTAACCCCGTGCATTGTGTTGAAATCTCAACTGAGGGGTATGTTTACGTCTGTGACCGCACCAATAATAGACTACAAATTTTTAAAAAAGATGGTAGCTTCATTTCTGAAGTAATCTATGAACCAGATACCCTGTTGAATGGATCAGTTTATGATATTGCTTTCTCCTTGGACTCAGAACAAAAACTAATATTTATGGTTGACGGAATGAATAATGAGCTGCGTATCATCGACCGGATATCAAATATAACTCGTGCGCGTATCGGTCGAACAGGACGCTCAGCAGGACAGTTTTACTCCGTACATGATGTCACTATTGATTCTCAAGGAAATTTGTATACAACCGAAGTACAAACAGGCCAACGAGTACAAAAATTTCGACGTCTTAGCCAATAGTTTTGGCTATTAACCAGATAAACGATACATAAATCTAGTTGACAGCTTTGCTGAGATCATAACTAATTAGGGATAGCAAAAAACTTAAACCGAGGATTTTCATGCCAAGACGATATAACGAAAGTAATCTAGATATGAACATTCTTCGCGAAACAGCGGAGAAATGTAAAAACTGGGGGAGATGGGGTCCAGACGATGAGATAGGCACTCTCAATTTCATTAGCCCAGAGGACATTATTGCCGCGGCCAAACTAATTCGCAAAGGAAAAGTCTTTTCACTTGGACTTAACTTTGACAATAAAGGGCCTCAGGTCGGGCTTTGGGGAAATCGTTTTAATCCAATTCATACAATGACAGCAACTGGTACAGATGCAGTTGCTGGAAACCAAGATGACGGTAAATTGCGCTATGCAGATGACATGATTTCTTTGCCACTACAATGTGGAACACAGTGGGACGCTCTTGGTCACATTTTTTATGAAGACAAAATGTGGAATGGCTACGACGCTAGGCTTGTCGATAGTAACGGTGCCAAAAAAAATGCAATAGATAAAATTAAGGATCGCGCTGTAGGAAGAGGAGTTTTGCTCGATGTAGCGAAACATGTTGGAGTGGAATCAATAGAGGAAGGAATGGCTGTTACTAATGAAGATCTTAACAACACAGCAGAAGCACAAGGCATAGAAATAAAACAAGGCGACTTTGTGATTGTTCGTACCGGAATGATGGGTAAATGTCTTAGAGAAGAAGACTGGGGCGGATATGCAGGTGGCGATGCTCCAGGCCTCGCCTTTGAAACAGCTGAGTGGATTCACGAGAAAGAAATTGCTGCTATATGCACGGATACTTGGGGTTGCGAGGTCAGGCCCAATGAAACCACTGAAGCACAACAGCCCTGGCACTGGGTTGTAATTCCTATGATTGGTATAACAATGGGTGAAATTTTTGTTGTTGATGATTTGGCAGATGATTGCGCTGAGGATGGGGTCTATGAGTTCTTCTTTTGTGCACCACCACTTCCTATCTCTGGCGGCTGTGGGTCACCGCTTAATCCCATTGCGATAAAGTAACCATCAAAAATGTATATCTTGACTTGAGATAATCTAAGAGGTGATCCTTAAAGTACTGTTGATTCGTTCCACAATGCTAATGATCAGCGAGCAATAAAAAGCTCGGAGGGATAGGAAATGACTTACTCTTTGCTTGGAAAAAATTTTATTCCACCTGATATTGAAGCAAAGGTTACTGGTAGAGCGAAGTATGCAGAAGACTTTCGTGTAGAAGGGATGGTCTTCTGTCGTCTTTTTCTGAGTCCAGTTCCCCATGGGTTGGTGAAAAATATCGAGGCTAGCGAAGCCCTGGCCATGGAAGGCGTGATCGGGATACTGACTGCTGATGAGGTTCCGTCACATCCGGCAAACCCAATACTCACTAATGAACCAAAATACATTGGTGAACCAATTTTAGCTGTTGCTGCTGTGGATGAAACTACAGCAATGGATGCATTAGATAAAATTCAAGTAGAAATAGAACCTCTGGATTTTGTCGTAGATCCCCTTGATAGTCTCTATCCGGGAGGACCAAATGCCCGAACTGAAGGAAATGCGGCTGTTAGAGGAACTCCAACAGAAGTTATTAAATGGACGGCCCAAGATTTTGCAGCCGTGCCAGATGACGTTCTTCCAATGGATGGTCAAGCGTTTGAAGAATGGTCCTTTGGAGACTTAGAAAATGCTTTTGATAATGCTGCCTTGGTGCTGGATGAGACCTTTGTTACTGAGGCAAATTCCCATCACTCTATGGAACCGCGCAGTAATATGGCTTATTGGGAAAATGGACGCTGCCATATCTTTGGCTCAGGCCAAAGTCAAACATTTAATATGCCAGTTTTGTCCCGTCTTATTAACGAACCAATTGAAAACATTCGCTATGTGGGAGAATTTTGCGGAGGAGGCTTTGGCTCAAAAGGAACCTCCTACCCCGTGCAAGCAATTCCAGCCTTAATGTCGAAAAAGATTGGGCGTCCAGTAATGATGCGTATCAGTCGTGCGGAAGAATATTACTTAGGTGTCGCGCGCGGGGGTTTTCAAGGAAGGGCCAGACTAGCCTTCCGTGAAGATGGCCGCATTACTGCAGCAGACATTTACATAGTGCAAGACGCTGGAGCAACACCAGGATTTTGGGATTTTCGAGCTGCAGCTGAATACGTAGCTGTCACATATACTCCTCTCTCCATGCGTATGAGCGCTGTCCCTATTCATACAAATACCGTCCCTCGTGGCCCCCAAAGAGGGCCAGGCCAAAACCAGATGGCTAATGCAATGGAACCACTTATTGATAAAGCGGCCAACCAATTATCGATTAGCAAATTAGATATCAGAAAAATCAATGCTCCAACTCACGATTCATTAGTAGCTGAGGAACACGGCAATCTTGTGCCGCTCACAAGTGCATTTATGAATGAAGCCTTGGAAAGAGGCGCTGAAATGTTCAACTGGACAGAAAGGAGCGCTAGAAGCGGACAAAAAAACGGCTCGAAGGTTACAGGAGTTGCAATAGGACAAGGTTTTCACCCTGCAAGCTTCTCCGGATTTGACGGACTAATCCGACTAAGTCCAGAAGGTAAACTACACATTCATACTGGCGTGGGCAATCTAGGTACTTATTCCCATACGGGGACCTCGCGTGTTGCTGCTGAGGTTTTAAAATGCAATTGGGAAAACTGTCTTGTCATACGTGGCGACTCTAACCTTCATCTTCCATGGAATTCTGGCCAGTTTGGTAGTAATACAAGTGGAACTATAACTAGAACAGCTTATGCTGCTGCCATTAATGCCATTGAGAAATTAAAAGAAATTGCTGCTATAGATATGGGTGGAACTGTTGACGATTATGATATCGGAGATGAAAGAGTATTTCGAAAAAATGATTCATCGTTAAATATGACCTATGCGGCTGCGGCACAACGAGCTATTGAACTTGGTGGAAAGTTTAGTGGAGAAGAAATGCCTGATGACATCCACCCAATAACCAAATCAGCAGTGCGTGGGCTTGCAGGTACAGGATTGATAGGTGTTGCCAAAGATAATCTTGATCCGGGCGGACTAACACCAGCACTAGTAGCAGGCTTTATGGAAATAGAGCTAGACATTGAGACCGGGAAATTGGACATTATCGAATACGTCGCTGTAGCAGATTGTGGAACGGTTGTTCACCCACAGGGTTTAGCAACGCAGATCAAAAGTGGTGCAGTAATGGGTATAGGCCATGCCACTCTCGAACGAATAATCTACGACCCACAAACAGGCCTACCAGGCAATATTGGTTTTTATCAGGCTAAGCCACCTTCTTATCTTGACGTTCCATCTAATATGCAAGTGGCCGCATTGGATGAACCTGACTTTGTTAACCCAGTAGGTGTAAAAGGGGTGGGAGAACCTGTGATGGGAGCTGCCTCTGCAGCTTTAGTATGCGCAATTTCAGATGCGCTTGGTGGGCATTACTTTAACCGCACACCAATTGTTAGAGACATGATCGTTAATGCTTCGGCAGGGCAAGCACAAAGTCATAAACCACTTCAAATAAATACAGCGTAATCAATTATTGGCTGCCTTCGGGTTCTGTAAATAGAGGCTTTAGTCTAAATAGAATGCCTCTGGGTCAATTGGCAGCTCAACTTCTTCGCCAAGCCTGGCAGATCGGTCCATTGCCATGGTCATTAGCAAGTTTCTATGTCCGTCAGCGGCAGAAGCATGCGGTGATTCAATACCCAACATGATTCTAGTAAACCAAGAGATTGTTTCCTCCTTCATGGGACCCCATAGCTGGTCATTCCAAATATCGCCAGGAGGATAGCTAGTCAAAAAGTCTACATGGCGTTCCATAGGAGGCTCAAAACCTCGGGTTCTATAACCAGCAGGAAGAGATTCCTCTGTTGCTAACACAAGATCTCGGTGGGTATCTTCTACGTCTATAACACCCTTAGTACCAACAATACCAATCTCAATTCCATAAACAGCACCTGGCCAAACAACTGGTAATGCCCAACTTATATTCATTGAAAAAATAGTTCCATCTTCCATGGTAAAGACCCCGAATGTAGAGTCCTTTGTGCCAAGCGAACCAAGCACCTTATCTGTAGAACGCGCATATACAGAGACTGGCACCTTCCCTTCCATTAACCACATAGACATATCTAAACTGTGTGTCCCAGATACAACCATTGGAGTGAGATTGTTTCTTTCAGTTGTTTTTTCAAGTGTCGCTATAGGCACCATACGATTCATTAAAGCGCGAGTTACAACTGAATGTACATCACCAATCTGGCCTTCATTTAAGCGTTCTTTAATAGTTAAAAAACGTCTACGAAAACGTTGTGTATAGGCAACGCATGCATCTACCTCTTTTTCATTAATTGCATTAAGTATCTGTGCCGATTCACGAGGATCGGTTGCAAGTGGCTTCTCTATAAATAGTTTGTGTCCACGGTCCACAGCCATAAGCGCAGGTGCTGTATGGCGATTCTCATCAGTAAGTACCATTACAGCATTTACTTCTGGTCGATCCAGCAATTCCTCAAAAGATTCAGTAAAAAAATCTGCTTTTGTATCATCGGCCAGTTGTTTGCCAACTTCAGGTTTTTCGTCACAAAGACCTAGCCATTCAACGCCAGGGAACTGTCGTGCAAATTTAGCGCGGATTCGCCCGATTGTGCCACAACCGATAATTGCGAGACCTATATTGTCCATCTTTTCAGTCATTGATAATTTCCTGTGGCTTCCCTCGCCTAAAGATACCGTCATAAAAAGTGTAAATAACAATCAATAGTAAGATCGTTCCAAGTTTGCGATCCCATAAAACATTGAAAAAACCACTGTCTTCAAAAACTAGCAATGCCCGCCTAAGATTTTCATCTGCCAACGGTCCTAGAATTACTGCTAAAACAAGCGGCGCCAATGGAAACCCTAATTGATGCAAAACATATCCTAATAGCCCAGCAATTAGCATCACATAAACATCAAAAAAACTAAGGTTAACCGCAAAAGAACCAAGGATACAAATGGGAAGAATCAAAGGCATTAATAGCGTTTTTGGCAAACTAAATAATTTTACACACGGCTTTATTAGCGCAATTGCCATACCATACATAAAGAAATTGGCAATAATCAGACCGATGTAAATAAAATAAATGAGTCCAGGATTTTCAATTTGGATCAATGGTCCAACGACCACATTTTTTAGTTGAAGAGCAGCAAGAATAGCTGCCGCTGCTGCATTTCCAGGTATACCAAGTGCTAGCGTAGGCAACATAGAACCTCCAACATTTGCGTTATTAGCCACTTCTGCACATACAATGGCTTCGTAACTACCCTTACCCCATTTCTTTTTTTCTTCTTTTGATGCACGTCGCCTTCCAACATCATAAGCAAAAAAAGAAGCAACATTTGCACCAGCACCTGGAATCGCCCCAATGATTGTGCCAATGATCCCTGACCTAAAACTTGGCGCCATATACTTTTTAAAAGCCTGTAAAGATGGAAGAACTCGTCCAACATTTGATGGGATCTTCGGTGGGCTTTTTTGTGGCAGCACGCGCAGTATTTCTGATATACCAAATAATCCTATAAGCACCGGTATAAAACCGATCCCATCACTCAAGTAAAAAGAGTCTAGAGTGAATCGGGAAACTCCATGAATAGCATCCAAACCAACAAAAGAAATTAATAGCCCGATCCAACCAGAAATCCAACCTTTTATAGGCATATCCATAGAAGACATAGAGCCACAAATTGCAATTCCCCATAAGGAAAGAAGAAACATTTCCCATGAACGGAACTGCAAAGCGAGAAAAAGTACGGCTGGTATAAGCGCGATCAGCAAAAGTATGCCTACCCAGTTACCCAAAAAAGATGCGGAAATTGCAGTCCCTAAAGCAAGACCTCCATCGCCACGACGGGCAAGAGCATATCCCTCTATCATGGTTGGTACCGCATCAGGAGTACCAGGAATATTAACGAGCACGGCAGAGATTGCTCCACCAAACACACAGCCCGTATAGACACCCAGCATAAACATGATAGCTGCGGACTGTGACATGCCTACAGTAAGACCGATCAATAAAGTCATTGCCATCGTTGTGGAAAGGCCCGGCATCGCACCCCATAGAATCCCTAGAGTTACTCCAGAAAGACAGGTAACCCACAACCATGGATTTTGAAGGATAATTAGAAACTGTTCCTGTATTTGCGGCAGTGCTTCCATCAAACAACTCAGAAAGTCTCTGGCATTAGAATGCCAAAACCATAACGAAAAATAATTGTAAGAGATTCAACTAACACGGTAGTAATGAGCAAACACTGAACTAAGGATCCTTTCCAAAATATTTTAAGAATATAGGTAACCATTATTACTGAGATCACCTCATAACTGCTGATCTGATAATTAAATGGGATAAACGGTATACGAAAATCAAAGTTTACGAACGCAACCAACAAAACATAGGCCACGATAAGCACAGCAAGCAGCAGTCGTCGTTGTGCTTCTTCAGACCAATGCAAAATAGATGAGCTAATCGATACTTTACCCAGATTAGAAAGCGCTCCAGCTTGAATTGCTTGCACGGCTAGTATGAAAGCCATCAATAATAATGTAGCTCCTACTATAAATGGTAATAGGCCAGGCGCAGTATAAAGTGAACCTGGAACACTGAGACGCAGCGAAAAAAACATAGTTAGCATTGCTAATAACCCCACCAGTGCCGCACCTAGAAGGTTTTTTCCTGGTGATATCATCTCCTCAGGACATTTAGCACTGCCTGATGGTGTTGTTTCTTCAACAGACATATTTTTTTGTGTTTTCATCTAATAATGGACGGAATGTGCCGAGGAAAATATAAAAAACTAGTCTCTTTGACACAAAAATAGCCCTCCTTTAGGTAATAACCGTAAGATCTATCAACGACCCCACTTCTGTTAACCATTTTTTTAGAGGGCATCTTATTAAAACATTCTTACAAGACTCATTATCTCGTGCAACCCACATAATCCAGATGATCCGCCAATGGGTGTTTCATGTACTGATTAGCTAGCGTAAAATCTATCCTGACAGTTACTTGAAGTGCTCAAGATATTACTTTTTCAAGTAGCCGCGAACTACAGCACATTTTAAAACGAATGACATTGAGATGATGGGGCAATAATGACCCTCAGTTTTTTGCATCGATAGGGGATCAAGCATGGCGAATTTCGGTACAGTAGGATTAGATTGGCAGCAGCGAGTTAATTGGGACCGGCTGCGGACTTATAGACTTGAAAGAGCTAGAGAAAAAATGAAAGCTCATGGACTTGGCGCATTGGTACTTATGTATGATGAAAACGTGCGCTACGTCACAAGCACAATGACACCAGGATGGAACAGACTAAAACCTGGGCTACGCTATGCGATGCTCTGTGGAGATGATCCACCCGTTATATTTGAGCAAGGTGACATCGGAATGCAAATCGAGAGACACTCCCCCTGGATTCCACCTGAAAATGTTCGCTACTCCTATGCATGGATTAAAGGTGCTGCCGGTCCAGCATCAGACCAGCAGGTCAAGAAATTCACAAACGCCGTGCTTCAAGAAATGAAGAAAAGCAATGTTGCTGGTGAGAAAGTAGGAATTGATTTTGTTGATATCAATATCATAGGTGCTTTCAAAGAAGCAGGAATTGATTGGACTGATGGTATGAGCCCAATGATGGAAGCCCGTGCTGTTAAAAATGTCGACGAACAGGAATGCTTCCGCATTGTTGGCGCAATTGGAGATGCAGCTCATTGGGAAACGATGAAATTCTTACGTCCTGGGCTAACTGAGAATCAAGTCACAGCCCATATCATGGAGTTTTTGTACAACATCCCTGGAATGGAAGACGTTGAGGATGTCATTGTGTCTTCTGGGCCAAACACCTGGCCAAACTGGAGAAACTTTTCCGACCGAATCATAAAACCGGGTGATATTGTCTTTATGGACCTTGCAGCGCTCACATGGAATGGCTATAAATCCTGCTACTACCGAACTTATTGTGTAGGTAAGGAGCCATCACAAAAACAGAAGGATATATATGCTTTAGCGCTAGAATGGCTCTATAAGGCCATCAATGAGGTAAAGGTCGGCGCAACAACTAAAGATATTGCTTCAGTTTGGCCCTCTGCAAAAGAGACTTGGGGCTATGAAGAAGAGGATCAGGCTGCAGCTAATCTTTGGGGGCATGGCCTAGGGCTAGCTCAGTATGATCCACCTGTAATATCTCGAATTTGGTCAATTGACCATCCGATTGATATTAAGGAGGGAATGACTTTTGCGCTTGAGACACAGCATGGAATCCCATTTGAGTACGGTGTTCGCATAGAAGAAATGCTGATCGTTCACAAGGATCATACCGAGATAGTTTCAAACTTCCCGGTAGAACAAATTACTGTTGTTGACCCAATCCCAGGCTATGCGGCACCAGACTCACGAGACCGCAAACTAGTCTAGTTCTGGAATTATTGAGCTCAAAGGATGGTTTAGTGGGAAGGTATATTGTCCCGCTCAGTGATGCTGAGGCGGTTGAAATTGATCGCTTTGGTCCTAAAGCTGCTAATTTGGCGGCCTTAGGACAAGCTGGTCTTCCTATTGCTAATGGTTTTGCTCTAGATGCCTCCGCATACAAACTTCAGTTAAAAGCGCTGGGCTTGGAAGAAACAGCGCATAAAGTTTTTAGTACAGAGGGTATGGATGCTAGGCGTAATGCACTTGAAATTAAGCTCGGCTTGCTAGATCAACCAATCACTGATGAACTCATAGAGCCTCTTATGGAAGCGTGGGAATCGATAATGTCGAATCCTGATAATCTTGGCGTCGTCAGATCTTCTGCATTGGTTGAGGATAGGTTTGGATCCAGTTTTGCCGGGCAATTTGAAAGCTTTCTTGGCCTTGAAAATAAAGAGGAGTATCTGACAGCAATACGATCATGTTGGTGTGCATTATGGGCAACCCGTGCGCTTCGCTATATGGCAACACATAACCTAGATCCAGCTGAAACCGGTATGGGACTCATTATCCAACCATTAGTTAATGCCAAGATTTCTGGTGGTGGGCTCAGTAAGACCTCAGAAGGTGACATGCTAATTAATGCAACCTTAGGGTTAGGATCTGCTATTGCCCAAGGTGAAGTAGTACCGGATCGGTATCGGCTCTCGCGCGAAGGCAAGGTATTAGAAATAGCTGCTGGCAGAAAATTCCAAGCAGTAGGCTGTACACATCACGGCACACAGACTGTCAGTAATAAAAAAGCTACTGAACCATGTCTATCTGAAAACCAGATAAAAGAGCTTGGAGAATACCTACGCACAGCTGAATCTGTAGTTGACGGGCCAGCTGAAATCGAATGGTCATTAGATGATGACGGATTTAAGTTGCTTCAAGCTAGGCCACTCCACATAGAAACTGAGCATGCGCCTGATCAGATTTGGGATCAACACCCACGACTAAGAGGTCACCCTGCGGGTGTTGGTTGGGGAACTGGTAAAGCTTGTGTAGTGAATTGTGAATGTGAGCTTAGTCGAGTTGGTCCTGGGGATGTCTTAATAACCAAGGTACCAGGACCTGCGCTTGCTGGGATTCTGCCCCAGGTTTCTGCCGTAATAGCAGAGCTAGGTGGCAGTACATCTCATCTTGCTTCGCTTGCTAGAGAACGAGGTATTCCAATGGTTTTAGGCGTACTTGATGCCACATCTAATATTCCAGATGGTTCTATCGTTGCAGTAGATGGAGTCGCTGGAATCGTCCGCTGGAAACAATAACTCAGATAGGTATCTAAATGTCAAAAGCTAAAGTTGTCCTCACCGATTATGTTTGGGAATCACTTGATATTGAGGAAGAAATTCTTGGAAGCATTGCTAATATCATTCCACTTCAGGTAACGGAGCCAGAAGCTTTTTTTCCTGAAGCAACAGACTGTGAAGCCTTACTAAATACCTATGGTGGCCCGATAACTGCAGATACCATGGCACGAATGCCAAATTGCAAGATTATCGCCCGATATGGAATAGGCGTTGATACGATAGATTTAGACGCTGCAACTGAAGCAGGAATCATTGTTACTAATAACCCTACATACTGTGTTGAAGAAGTAGCTGAACACACGTTAGCCATGCTTCTTACATGTGCTCGAAAAATTTCATTCTACGATCGCCTTGTACGCAATGGTGAATGGTCTGTGCCTCCAGGAAAGCCAATGTTTCGCTTAGCAGGCTCAACCATTGGCCTAATAGGCTTCGGTAATATTGCTCGACGTGTTGCAAAAGGCGCTTCTAGCTTAGATATGCAAGTTCTTTACTCTGACCCATTCGTTGAAGAAGGGCAGTTTGATGCTCCTGGGGAAAAAGTAGATTTCGATGACGTTCTAAAGAATTCGGATTACCTTTGTATTCATGCGCCGCTCACTTCCGAAACCCGTGGAATGATAGGAGCAGAAGAATTTTTACAAATGAAAAAAACAGCTTTTGTAATTAATTGCTCTCGTGGTCCAATTATTAATACCGAAGCATTGGTCAATGCACTCGACGACAGACAAATTGGTGGCTGCGCCTTGGATACAACTGATCCAGAACCTCTACCAATAGATCATACGCTTCAGTCACGCGAAAATGTCATTATTAATCCTCATGTTGCCTGGTATAGCGAACAAGCAATGGAAGGACTGCAACGAGGTGCGCCTAGTGAGGTACGCCTCGCTCTTGAAGGAAAATGGCCAACTAACGTCGTTAATCAGGCTGTAAAAGAAAATAATCGTGCCGGCATTAAGTAGCACTTATAACCTACATTATTTCCTTATCTTATTCTTGGCTAAGGAGCCATTAGCTTAAAGAGATTACCATCACCACGACGTCCGTCCTCAAGGACCCAGATGGCACCATCCGGACCTTGCTCAATATCTCTAATGCGACGACCCTCCACTTCAAGTCTTTCTACCTCTTGAGCTGATTCGCCGTCAAACTCTACCCTAATGATTGCCTGTGAAGACAAGCCACCAATGAATGCATCACCATTCCATTCAGGGAATTCGCTACCGCTGTAGAACATCAGACTAGATGGAGATATTGCTGGAACCCAGTAAGCCGAAGGCACATCAAACTCAGGGTGTAAATCATGATCAGGAATTTCTAACCCATGATCCCTGATTGCTGCAGCAGTACGATAAGAAAGCGGATGATCAGGTATAGACTGAGTATCATAATGATCTCCATTTGACACAATTGGGTAACCAAAATTTGCGCCTCGTTCGATCATATTCAGTTCATCACCATGTTTCGGGCCCATTTCTATATTCCACAACTGACCTTGTGCATCAAATGCAAGGCCCAAAGGATTACGGTGGCCTAAAGACCAAATCTCAGCTGATACGCCTCCACGGACATTGAATGGATTATCGTTTGGAACAGAGCCGTCCATATTTAATCTCACGACCTTTCCAATATTAGTACCTAAGTCCTGAGATGGATCAAACTTCTGACGGTCACCAGAGCTAATCCATAAATAACCATCTGGGCCAAAAGCAATGCGATGTCCATAATGTCCCTGACCAGTGACTTTAGGTATCTGCCGCCATAGAACATCTACATTTGTCAGCTCACCGCCATTTCCGTTTAAATTGAGTTCCGCACTAGCAACAGCTGCTCCACTTGTATCGCCATCACCGGCCTCAACATAGCTTATGTACACGAGGTTATTTTCCTGGAAATCAGGATGCAGCACTACATCACCCATCCCACCTTGGCCACCATAGCTAACTTCTGGTAAACCCGTGATTTCACCAATAGCTCCACTATCAGTATCCAACAATTTTATTGACCCCTCCCCCTCACTTATCATTAAGCGACCATCAGGCAGAAACTCTAAGGCCCATGGGATATCAAATTGCCCATGCCTAGTTGTTGTGAAATCCGAGTTCTGAGCATGAAGCGGTCCATTAGTTCCACTGCATGCAGCCAAAGTTAAAATCAAACAGCTTAGTATTTTTAGTTTTCCAGACATTTTTCACCTTCCAAACGGGCAAGTAGTCATCCGAGATTGTTAGTTTACAACCAATCTGCCTGTTTTCTAAATATTATGGCCCTTAACTTAGTAAAATTACTCATTATTGAAGCTGTTAGCCAGCTCTCGATAATCACGAGATTGTTGTATTCGGATAGCCTCATAGGCTTTACCATCAAGATATTCAGTGTTCTCTCCTAATTGAGACATCATCTCTTGATAAGCTGTTTCCTGTTGCATTCTAGCAAATGCCTTACGCAGAATTATAATTCTTTCCTCCGGAACGCCAATTGGCGCCATAACTACACGATGCATAAAACCCGTTGTTGGCGGGAGACCAATCTCCACAAAGGAAGGTACATGCGAAATAAGTCTTTCACTACCAGCTGTTGCTAATATTTTGACTCGCCCAGCCTCTACATCCGCTGCTACTGTCGCAGGGAATGCCATAGACATATCTACATCCCCGGCTAGTAAAGCTGCCTTAGCTGGCCCTCCTCCTCGGTAGGGCACCATTCTCAATTGAAGATCTAAATTCTTCATCACTTGCAAAGCTGGCACAAAAAGAGCTACCCACAAACCACTATGAGACATAGCTACATTACCAGTTGATAACTGTGCATGAGATTCAAGATCAGTCCATGTTTCATAAACCCCATCAGCTCTCACAATGATTGCAATTTCTCCGTAATTCACTCTTGCAATGGGGATTAGATCCTTATTTGTGTCATAGACATTGTTACGAAAGGTAAAACGATGTAGTTGATCCCTGTAATTATCAGTAAACAATAACGTATGCCCATCCGGTTCGGAGCGCACTGCCTCAAGCGTTCCTTTCTGTCCAGCTTGCCCGGGAACTAGCTTTATTAATATTGGCTGTCCAAGATAATCGTCTAGAAAACTAGTGAAAACTCGAGCATTTAAGTCATTAGACCCACCTGCAGCATACGGCACAATTAAAGTGATAGGTTTTGAGGGATAATTTTCTTGTGCTATCGAACTATTAATAAAAAAAACAAGCCCTAAAAAAAAATTTATAGAAATCCTAATAATCCACTTAGCGCTCACGCCTGCTCCCCTGCGATAGCTTTTTGACGAAACCTGTTCATTCTTGCGCCTAAAGTAACTCCTATAATAGGTGTTGCTAGCACCACTGCTGTCATCCCTAAACGCTCTACAAAAATAAAACGAAGCCAATCATCACCAGCCAAAGCTAACGTTTGACCAAAGGTATATTCCAATTCACGACCAAGTATGAAACCCATAACCATTGGCGCAACATCAAATTTCGCGCTTCGTGCCGCAATACCAATCAAACCGAAACCTATCAGCGTGACAATATCAAAAGGGTTGCTGCGCGCAAGATAAGTGCCTGCAAAAGCCAGCATAATAGTAACTGGAATTAAAAGTGAACGCTTTATGGTTACAACTTTTGCAAATAACGGAATTGTTAAATATCCAATGATCAAGAATAGAATATTTGCAAAAACCATCGCTATTAGAATTGCAAACACTATATCTCCATTTGTCTCCATAAGTGTTGGGCCCGGACGTAAACCTTGCATCATAAAGGCACCAAGCAGCAATGCAGTTACTGCATCTCCAGGTATTCCTAAAGTTAGCAATGGAACCATAGTAGGGCCATTGACCGCATTGTTTGCGGCTTCTGCACCAGCCACACCGTCTAACTCACCTTTTCCAAAACGTTCTGGCGTATCTGATGAGTTTTTAGCAGCAATATATCCCATCATAGCGGCTATGGGCTGACCAAGACCCGGAACCAGTCCGATACTTGTGCCTATTGCAGTAGAACGAAAAATAGTTCGGAGACTTCTTCGCAACTCAGAAAAATTTAAATGATCGCCGACAAACTGAGCAATACGAGAATTGGTTTGATCACCCTCTTTAACAGCTTTAAATATTTCAGGCAAAGCAAACAGACCAATCAACATTGGGATCAAATGAAACCCATCATATAGTTGGTTTGTACCAAAGGTATATCTGGCTGCGCCAGAAAAGGGATCCGCACCGATAAAACCGAATAAAACTCCCAGACAAAGCATCAACAGGCCTTTTATCACAGGGCCAGTTGAGGTAACAGAAATTATGACCAGACTTAAGAACATTACAGCCGCTATCTCCGGAGGACCAAAACCCAAAACTATTGCTGCAACAGGAATAATCATTACAAGGGTAAAGAGGTCACTAAAAAGATCTGAGATTGCTGAAGCATACAACCCCATTTCTAGCGCCTTCCTAGGCTGTCCTTTTTTAGTCAGTTCATGACCATCAAAGACTGTAGCGATTGATGCTCCTGTACCTGGCATGGAAATCAATATAGCTGGGACGCTTCCTCCATAAATACCTCCTTTATAAACGCCGATCAGAAACGGAATACCAATCAATGGATCGCCAACAAGAAAGGATATTGGCACTAGGACAGACATTCCCATGCTTGTTGTAAAACCAGGCAGTGATCCCATCAACATACCCAGTAATAACCCACCACTTATCCATATAAAGGTATCTATCCGAAGCGCTGCATCCAAGCCTGCTATAAGAGCTTCCATGGCTAAACTAAAACGCTGGCAACAATCGAATTAATGGGGCAAGTAATTTTTGCACAATATCAACTTCAGGAAGTGCGGTACGAAGCACATGTGTTACCACAATATAAAAACCTACGGGCATAAAAGCACTAATAACAATGATCTGAATCAGGTTTCTATTCCCAACTAAAAAAGCTGTACTCACCATCAAAAAAAACATAGTGGTAATAAAACCTAGGGTGACTAAAAGCAATGCAGATGTAATTGTGATTACTAAAAATACACACTGCCTCCAAAGACCTTTAGAGATATTCATAACATTAATTAAACCCATTCGGGAACTTTCAATATTTTTTGAGCGGATTGCACTTAAAAGAAAAGAAAAAGAAACAATAACAGTACCCATTAATATCAGAATCGGAAAAACTCGAGAATTCATGGCAAGCAGATTGCTATCAAGGGGAATAGGTGGATCAACAATAAATTTGCCACTAAAAATCAAAGCGAGAACCGCCAAAATAAAAACGACTAATGTAAATAGAAAATCTGCCTGACTTGGAAGCACATCGCCTCCCTAATATCTGTTATTAAAAGTTTCAGGCAACGGCAACTTTACTTAAAGAAGGCTCGCTTAAAGGCAAGCTGACAGCTTCATTAAGTTCTGCGGAAATATCTGCAGCCATATAAATCTCCATTACCCTTCTAGCTTTTTCGGCTGAACACATTTCAGGTCGGTCAAATGCTACTGCCTCAATCCAATGAACAGTTTCATTATGCATTGGGCCTGCAAAAACATGCCCTACCGGCTCTCCAGGCATAGTAGACATAGGCAACCTGATACCACTTTCCATTGAGTTAAAAATAACATCTCGGTGTGTGTCATCTATTACCAACATTCCAGTTGTACCGGTAAGTTCAATCCATGTACCGGAATAATTTGGATGCCCCGGTGGCATCGTCCAGCCAGCTCCAATATTTAAAATAACGCCATTATCCATGGTAATCATTATCCACTGTGCATCTTCAGAGCCTGTTATATCTTTCATCGCACCATAAACGGACTGGGAGTAAACCCTAACTGGTTTGGCTGGTTCCATTAGCCAAAGTACAAAATCAATATCATGTGTTGCTTCCATCGCTGCTGGAGAAAGCTTAATTCTTCCACTAATTTTTTTGCCCAGACCTCTTGTAAGATGCCGACTAACCAACGCACAAACAGGGTCTCCAATAGTTTTTTCCATTAGACTTTTCTTGGCATATGCAAATTTATGATTAAAACGCTGAGAATAACCAATCGCAAACTTAAGATTTTTATCTTTTTGGATTTTAATTAGTTCATCTGCCTCATCCAAAGTTAAAGCCAAAGGTTTTTCTAAAAAAACATGCTTCCCTGCCAACAACGCTTCTTTTGCCATTGTGTAGTGAGTAGTCTCGGGCGTGGCTGAAATAATTATGGTGTCTAAGGAATCATTAGAGATGATTTCCTTATAATTAGTAGTAGCTGAAGTTGGATTGGTTTCAGACACCACTTCCTTGAGTCGATCAGGGTTAATCTCAGCAATATGTAACTCATCAACAAGCGCGCTCGCAGCGCAGGTATTTGCACGGATACCACCACACCATCCAGTCCCAATTATTCCTACCTTAATTTGCTCCATACTAATATTCTCTTTTTAATCCTACTAAATAAACATACGCCAAAATAAAACAATAGTCTTCTCACAGCTTATTGTACGAGTTCGGCTAAATCGTAGCTAGAGAGCATAATGCATACTCTCAGAACATAAGGCTCGGAAGCCATGTTGCAAGAGATGGGAAAAATAGAATGAGTGAGGCTACCAGCAACATAAGTAACCAGAAAGGTATAGAGCCTTTAAATATTTCACCAAGTGTTACCGAAGAATCTGGTACTGAAGATTTAACAGTAAAAATCAATAAACCCATTGGCGGAGTTAGAAGACCTGCTTCAATAACAATAATTCCATAAATAGCAAATGCAATTGGATCAAATCCGGCTGAAATAGCGATTGGGGCAAAAATAGGAACAGTAAGCAAGATATCTGATATTGAATCAATTAATGCCCCTAGAAGTAACCAAACAAGCGTCATAATCAGAATAAGCCCGAAAGGTGTAAGTCCGGTACCAATGACTAACTCTTGAATTAAAGTTATACCCCCACTAACAGCTAGTAATCGTGCATACATTGATCCTGCAATCAACAAAAACATGATCGGTGCTGTATATCGACCGGCATTGTAAATAGCCTCTTTAAACTCCTTACTGCGCATACCCTTAGCGTATCCCAAAACGATACTACCAAGAGCACCAAAACCAGCTGCTTCTGTTGGCGTAAAAAAACCTGCCCAGATACCGCCAAGCACCAATATTATTAATGAAATAATGCCTAGACCACTGATAAGTTCAGTGCGCTGCATTACGTAACTTTTTCCAACATTCATACTATCCAGTGGCGGAGCAATTGAGGGGTTTATAAGTGCGGTTATGCTGCAATAAATAACAAAAGAAAAACCAAGTAATAAACCTGGTATGACTCCTGCTATAAACAACGCTCCAACTGAACCCTCAGTCAGAATCGCCCAAACTATCAGCAAGACACTAGGCGGAATCAGCATTCCTAATGAACCACTACCAGCTATAACTCCTAATGCGTAAGATTTTTTGTAACTGAGTCGACGCATTTCTGGATAGGCGATGCGACTGAAAGTTGCTGCCGATGCGATAGCCACACCAGATACAGCAGCAAAAGCAGCATTACCAATCACTGTAGCAGCCGCTAGACGACCGGGTAACTTATATAAAACCCGATCACAAAGTGTATATAGATCTTTAGCAGCCCCCGATCGGCTAATAACCTCACCCATGAGCATAAAAAGCGGAATAACTGCAAGCGTATGACTACGAATCGAGTCATAAGCTGTGGAACCCAATATAGAAAGGGCAATATTTATATCGTCATAAGCCAGATAAACACCAATGACGCTAGCCACTCCCAACGATATTCCAATTGGCACACTCAAAAAAACAAGGATGAGAAGGATCACCAACGAATAAAATATAACCTCAGGACCTAACATGAAGACATGCTCACTTTCTTTGGACCCTCAAAATTCTTTTGGCATCAAGTAGCATCAGCACTTTCAATAAAAGACTCAATACGATCAGTCCAATCAAGGAAAATCACGTGCAAATAAACATACGCCGCAAAAAGTGATGTAACAAAAACTAAAAACCTAACTGGATATGTTGGCACCCTAAGAGCCCCCTCACCCTCGTACTCGCTAACAGCTAAAGCTTCAACTGCCGGGCCCCAAGAACTAAACGCTGTCCCTAGAAAAAAAAGCAACCCAAGAATGCTAGCAAATGTCCTGAGAACTCGTTTCATATTCTTACCAAAAAAATCATACAGAATAGTGCTACGGATCATGCCACCACGATAAATGGCGAGTGGTAGCTGTAAAAACGTTATAGAAACAACAGAATTTTTGATAATTTCTGTAGCCCCTAAAAGAGGCTGACTAAAAAAATAACGCCCTAGAACATCTAAAAAAATAATCAAGCCAAGAACTAATACCCAGCACGCAGAAACAATATGAATTGTTTGAGCAATTCTTCCAGTCATTGGTTAAACATCTACCCAATCACCGGTACTAACTGATTTGGCAATTGCCTCGAGCACCGCCACGTTGCCGATTCTCTGTTCATCAGTAAAACGATAAGCACCATGCCCTTCGACTGCATCAACCCATTCCTCTATATTCGCTCTGACAGGATCTTTTGGCTCGAATGTCTGGCTATGCTGAACCCCATCCTTTCCACAGGTAATCAAATGAGTTCGACCTCCTTCTTGAGGATGCGCATCGTCACGTGCTTCAACCCACATCTCATTTCCAAATACTGTAAAACGACCATAGTAGGGAGTTGCAGAAATAGCTCCGACAAAACCGGTAGCACCACTTTCAAATCGAATCTGTACCGTCACTACATCTCCTGTAGGTAAGGGCAGAACACGGCGTGCAGATTGAGCAACGACAGACTCAACAGGACCAAACATAGAAATAAATAAATCAGTCAGATGTACGCCCATTCCAGTCATGCCAGCTGCCGGGGCCTCTTCTTGAGATCCTCGCCAGTTATCAGCCTCTACGGTTGTAAAAATACTGTGAGAAAAGTTAGCCTCAACGTGCATTTGTGTCCCTAATTCACCAGATTTAACTATCTTTGATATTGCTTCAAATGTTGATTCGTAGCGACGCTCATGGCCAACACCCATTACTATTCCAGCTTTATTCGTTGCAGCCAACATTTTTTCTATGCTTGCTTTTGAGAGAGACAAAGGCTTCTCGCAGAAAATCTGCTTGCCATGTTCGACAGCAGCCAACACTTGGTCTTCATGTTGAGAGTGTGGAGTACACAAAATGACGGCATCCACTTCTGGATCCTGGAGCAGCGCTTGATAATCAGCCACTAGGGGTATCCCTTTCTCATCAGAAAAATCTTTGTGTCTATCAGGTCGACGGGCGGTCAACCGATTAACTTCGATCTTTTCACTTTTTTCAACTGAGTTCACCATATGGCGACCCCACCAACCAAGTCCAACCATCGCAGCTTTGATCACTATTAGCCTCCCTAGCTATTTTCGAATCTAACAACCTGTCAATCGATAATGTAATCAACTGGCCAATCATAACCACTTTGACTAACCGTCTCGATATATGCGCGGACAATCTCAGAACCTGGCATACCCCTTGAGTCAGCCTCCTTGGCCATTTTATTTGGAAAATCACTTAATGAAAGAGCCCACTGAGCACGAACTTGGTCAGGTAATTCCCTAACCGTCGCTCCAGAATTTCGAAGATCCTGTAATCCAGTTATCTGCCGTTGATCTAAAATTTTTGCCGCCTCATTTTCATATCTACGCCCAACATCTAGGACAATATCACGCACCTCCGAGGGTAAACGTTCAAGGGAGCGCGTATTCATAGTAATAATGATTGCTCCTCCCATCGCTCCAAATCCTATCAGTGTGTAATAGGGAGCGGGCTCATGAAGTTTGTATGCAAAATAGGCAGAAGGAAACATTAACCAACCAGAATAAACACCCGTCTGCATAGCCATATAAGCATCCGGCAAAATGGATTGCACAGGTATTACTCCAGCAAGCTCTAACCACGGTAAGTTTGGACCAGCTCCTGCAATCTTCACTCCTTGCAGATCTACAACAGCCTCCCATGGCACACTTGAACCAAGGTGATAATTATCCCAACCATTTATAGCAAGCAATGACTGTCCATAGTTTGTTTCCATATGCTCATTCAACCATGGATGAGTATCATAAACTCTGCGAGCTGCCTTAATCCCTTCCTCAGCCCCCTCTGGACCAAACGGCACGAAGTACTGAAAATTGTGCAAAAACATTTTGGCTGGCTCAAAACATGTACAAAATCCACCAATATCTAAAATTCCAATTTGAACAGCTTCAAGTGTCTCTGATACAGATGCAATGGAGCTTCCATAGCCTTCAATAATCCTTAATTCATGCTCAGTTTCTGCGGAGACTCGCCTCTTTAACTCTGGCACCAAGTAATCTCGCAATACCCCAACATATACTGTTGGTCCAGCAGGATGCCCTGAACCAATACGCAAAGTGTAGAGTTCAGCTTTCGCATTAGAAGACCAAAAGAACTGTGAAACCACAGCCAAAAAAATCACAGCCCATGGCATACGTTGCAACATAAAAACTAGCGCCTCAACCAGGGTTTCACATAAGCTCCATTTAAATTCTCTATAGATAAACTAGGAACTTAAATACCAACTAGCGATCTTGCTTCGCCCTGAAGTTCCACAATATGTAAGCCCGTGTTAGATCGGTCTACGGCATAGATATACCCCCTATCATCAATGTTTACATTATTTGTCTGAATCGCTGAATCACATCGTTCTACCCCATTAACTTCAGCACACATCTCAATAGTGTTTTCTGTTGTCTCAGGAATGAAGTAAGCAACTTCTACAGGCTCAAAAGGATTCCTAATATCAACTGCGCGTATTCCTGCATTAAAATAAGAAAATACGGCTAATGTTCGGTCAAAATCAGGGTGAAATGCGTCATGTACTGAGTGAGGGCCAAAACGACCACCATCATTACAAAAATCATGAGGATCATTTGGAACCTGGTACGACGAAACAGGGAAAGGCTTATCCTCTTCTGTAATATCCAAAAAGAAAACAATATCGCGAACTCCTCTACAATAAATGGCGCTGCCTCCAGCCTCAGAAGGTACGATCAGAAAGTCCCTGATGGTAGTTTCCATCTCATTTTCATTGTCTGAGATTTCAAAACCCAGTAGCGGTTTTGCAGTGTGAACACCCCAATAACTAGGCATATCAAGCCGAGAGATTTGGGGGTAAAGAAGGTTTTCAGGGGTTGGCGAAAAAGGATCCTCTGAGTTTGGGTCACCATTTAGGAACTTGTCCCTATCAAGTATCTGCAGTGTACCACTGTTACCGCTGCCATAACCTATATACATTCGATTACCATGGACGAAAGCTTGGTGTAATCCTGAAATAAAATGATCGGGAAATGGTCCACTTGCATCTGGCTCCCAACCTACGAGCCCAAAATCTCTAATATGCTTGGGCTCATCAGGATTACTTAAATCATAAACTTGCAAAGCCCTAGTAACACGCCAACCCTCTGGAGTGCCATTGAAATACCCAATTCCTGTTTCACATTCCCACTGGAGTTTATGCGTCTCTCTGTTGCCCCTACTAGACTCGGGACGGGATGAAAACCCTGTGACATCAATGGTTGACATAAATTCTGGTTCTGCAGGATTGGTGACATCAAACATTTCATAGGAAATCAGACCATTAGTTCTAACCATATAGACCCGATTGGGATCTCCTTGGGGCAAAACACTGCCGTCACAGATTTGTACATGCTGACTACCATTGGCCTCCAAGCCTGTCGGTGGTAAATGCTTCAATAATGTTGGCGAGCTTGGATCAGTGACATCAAGAATTGATAAGCCATTAACTTCCATTAACTCAGTTTGAGGGTTATAGGACTGGCCTGCATGTTGTCCAACAAAAAGGATCCTCCGATCGCCATAAGCATGAACCTCTGGTTGATATGCAGGACGAGCTTGAAGATCATGATGGCCGACCAACTGCATATTCCAGGCCCTGGAATCCCTCTGCTCGCCTGAACCTTCAGAAAACTGAGCAACATCATCTTGTTGAGGACTGCAACCAGAAAAAAACATAGCAACGGATAAAGCAAATAAAGGTTTAATTAACCGAGTAAAGAGGCACATTTCTATTCCTTCTTTTTTGTTAGTAGCGTTTATAGTTACTCATCATCGTGCCTTACGCCCGCTTAGTCCAGAGCCTTTATCATCCTTAATCCCTAAAATACCAATAATATACAGACGACAATTGTGGCAAGAGTTACAATTAACGGAGGGAGCAATCAGTTACATAGCGTATGCTGCTAATCCTAAACAAACCAAAAATTCGAATACTAAATTAGGGCCTAATCATCAATGATGCAAAATCTTTTTTCTCTGACTGGAAAAAATGCTTTAGTTACTGGCGCATCGAGCGGAATTGGCAGACATTTCGCAGGAGTTTTAGCTAGCGCAGGAGCTCAAGTTATCGCTGGTGCGAGACGTACTGACAAACTTGAAGAGCTTGTTAAAGAAATTGAAACTACTGGTGGCAGTGCGGTGGCTGTTGAACTTGATGTAACAGATCAGGCAAGTATTGATTCCATGTTTGAAAGAACCAGTGAAGCCACTGGGCTAATTGATATTGTTGTCAATTGCGCTGGTATTGTCGAAATAGGGGAATTCACAGAACTCGATGATTCCGCATGGGATAAAGTATTTTCAGTCAATCTGGATGGCCTACGTAAAGTTTCTCAGGAAGTGACTCGTCAACTGATTGTCGCTAAACGTCCTGGTGTCATCATAAATGTTGCTTCGGTAGCTGGCATGAATGCAGCGCCAGGATGGACTGTCTATGCCACTTCTAAAGCTGCCGTAATTCATCTAACGAAAAATATGGCTATCGAACTGTGGCGTCACAATATTAGAGTGAACGCTCTATGCCCAGGTTATTTTCCCACTGAAATGAATGAAGAGTTTTTTGCGAGTGAACAAGGCCAAAATTATCTTAAACGACTTCCTCCGCGCCGTACTGGAAATTTAGACGAATTAACAGGGCCCTTACTACTACTTGCTAGTGATGCATCAAGCTATATCACAGGAATTGCATTACCAGTAGATGGCGGACATTCAATACGTTTGGTTTAAGCAAATCTGTTATTACGAATATATAGCTGCTGTAAAATTTAGTTTTGTGCGGCTTTTAACCCTAGTCTTGCCAACGGTTCCACCATGGAGCCTAATTCAGAACCATATGCACTAGACGCATTTCCATCAATCGCTCTTTTCAAGACACCTTGGCAAATTGCAGCAAGTCGAAAAAATGAACAAGCGAGATAAAATGACCATGGACCTACCTCGTCAAATCCCGTTCGAGCACAGTATTGCTTCAAAAAATCTTCCTCGCTGGGGATACCTAACTCAGCAATATTTAGCTTGCCCAGCCCAGGTATTACAAGATCTCTTTCCATCCTACGTTGCATACATAAATAGGCCAAATCGGCAATTGGATGACCAAGAGTTGATAGCTCCCAATCAAGGACACCTATTGCCTCTAGGCTCTGTGTATCGAAAATTATATTGTCTAAGCGAAAATCACCATGAATTAAAGAAATTTTCCCGTCATCTACAGGAACATTCTTAGATAACCAATTTATTAGTTCCTCCATAGACTCTAAAACCTGAGTTTCTGAAGAACGATACTGTTTAGTCCATCGATTAATCTGCCTCTCATAGTAATTACCAGCACTACCAAAGTCTTCTAAGCCAGATAGCTCGATGTCGATGGAATGAATAGCTGCTAAGACCCTATTTCCCTCGTCATAAATACGATTTCTTTGTGTAACACTAAGCTCAGGCAAAGCAGGATCTACAAATACTGAACCTTCGACATATTCCATAACGTAAAACCAGCTACCAATAATATTGTTGTCAGTACAAAGGTGGTATACCTGAGGCACTGGTACTTCGGTATCTGCAAGAGCTGACATGACTCGGTATTCACGATCTACAGCATGCGCTGACCTAAGAAGTGCACCTTCTGGTTTACGCCTCAATACTAGTGATTGTTCTGGAGTATCTATACGAAAAGTTGGATTAGACTGTCCTCGTGGAAATTTATAAAGACTAATTGGCCCATGAAAGTTTTCAAGAAATTCCTCTAGATAATTTAATAAGAGAGAAATATCAATACCCTGCTCATCTTTCACTTTACTTAACACCCCACTGCCAAAATTGGCTATTCTCTTTAGCTAGGTTACGAGCAAGAACCATCTTATGGACCTCACTCGCTCCATCAACAAGTCGAGCACATCGTGCATATCGATAAATCCTTTCAAGAACGGTGTCTTTTGAGTATCCACGAGCCCCATTGAGTTGAATAGCAATATCTACAACCTTATGCAGTGTGTCCGCTACTACAACTTTGGCCATTGAAACTTCTTTACGAGAATAATCACCCTGATCCAATTTCCAGGCAGCATGCATGGTAAGCAAACGGCCTACATGTATTTCTAGGGCAGCTTCTCCTAACATCCACTGCACACCTTCATGTTCACTCAATTTCTTGTCGAACGCTTGGCGTTCACTAATGTAATCCTGCGCTATTTCTAAGGATCTTTTTGAAAGACCCAACCATCGCATACAATGAGTGAGGCGAGCTGTACCCAAACGAATCTGGGTCACTTTAAGCCCATCCCCTACTTCCATGAGTCTATTCTCATCATCTATCGTAAGCCCATCAAAACTTAACTCACAATGCCCACCATGTTCTTCAGGTCCCATAGTTGGAACTCGTCTTTCCAACTGCCAACCAGGTTGGTCTCGATGAAATAAAAACGCTGTCAATCCCTTTCTAGGATCATCAGAAGTTCTAGCCACTAAAATAAAATGTTCTGCAATACCAGCTCCGCTTATAAACCACTTGCGCCCATAAATTTTCCATTGATTACCACTTTTTTCAGCACGAGTCTGCATCATTCCACCTGGGTCAGAACCACTTCCAGGTGCAGGCTCTGTCATTGCAAATGCAGACCAACACTTGCCATCTACCATCGGCTGAAGCCATGTATCTTTTTGAGACAAAGTCCCTATTTTCTCAAGCAACATCATGTTGCCATCGTCTGGCGCATGAGAATTAAAGACCGTAGGCGCATAAAGTGAACGGCCCATTTCTTCATAGCAAGCAGCCATCCCAATTACGGGCAACCCCCCGCCACCTCTTTCCTTGGATACCTGTAATGCCCAAAGACCTTTAGCTTTGGCAAGCTTACGTAACTCATCTAGTATGGGAAGAAGCATGCTTTCATGTTCATCAAAGTTTTTAGGGTCATTCTCGAGGGGTAAGACATGCTCATCTACAAACTGTCGGATTTGTTTCCGGTAATTTTCAATGTTTTTTGGTAGATTAAAGTCCATAACGTTCTAGTCCCCTCATAAATTTATGAAACTCACTTATCATTCTCCCTTAGACGCTTTGCATAACCCTAAAGCTCTAATGGCCAATCATCAAAAAAGAATTCTCATATTCCTGCTTATCAAACTAACATCATGACCGTGATAGACTGAGTCTAGTTAAATTTTTAATACTTTTTGGTAATAGTTCTTAATGGGAAGCGTACCACCGGTAGTTACATACGATCCAAAAGTTTGCCATGAAAAATAACTTAAATTCATATCTCATTATCTTAGCAATATCCACTCTTACCCTGCATACACAAGCATATGCACAGCTATGTTTTTCAAAAGACCTAGCGCTAATAAATGCTCATATATATACGATGGACCAGCAAAACTCCCTTGCTCAATCTGTACTTATTAGTGATGGGAAAGTTGTAGCTATAAACCCAGAACTAGAATCATTCAACGAATGTACTGAGATCATTGACTTACAACAGAGAATTGTAATTCCAGGCCTAATTGACAATCATGTTCACTATATTCGAATTGCAAATCGCCCAGGCTATGACAACCGAGATTTAGAAAGAACAATAACAATTCAGGAGGCGCTAAATTCAATCCAAAAGAAAACAGAGGTTGTGCCTGATGGACAATTAATTACCACCATTGGAGGTATTCGTCGAAGCCAATGGTATGAGAAGAGATTCCCTACAAGACTGGAATTAGATTATGTGTCGCCCAGAAACCCTGTCTATCTTTCAGAACGAGGATCTGGCCCAGGACGCACTAACACAGCTGGTCGAAATCTTTTACGTGAGCTTGGGGTGCCCGTTACAAATGATGGCTCTATTGCAGAGGGGATTGACACAGACATTGCCTATGAGGTGCTCGCTTCAAATATCACTAATGAGGATCGCAAACGGCAATTGATCAATGTTGCTGATTACGTTCTATCACTAGGACTTACAACAGTAATGGATATGTCAGGTACAGTACCGGGAGTCGGTTATATTGACCAAACAACTGGCTATGATTTTTTTCTTGATTTAGTTCGAAATAATCAACATAAAGTTCGAACAAGGATTTTTTTCCCTGGCTTTGATAGCAATATTGGATTAAGACAGCTCAGGGGTTTTCTTAACAATAAATGGCAAAATCATGGGCCAGATATGGCAAAAGTTGTTGGAATTGGTGAATGGTCCGTTAGACGTAACCTTTTTAGCCAGCAACCCCTGGGACAAACAGCCCGATTAGCTCAAAGACTCATCGCTGAACATGGATGGAGCTATCATCAACATTTACACACACCGGAGGAAATTAGCGCTCACTTCGATGTCTGGGAAGAGCTGAATCAGGAGTTTGATTTATCAGCCTTACGGTGGACCCCTGGCCATTTGAGCTACATAACCCCTGAACTGATACAACGTGCGAAAGCAATGGGCCTAGGGCTGGGTGTACATGGACAACGATTTCATAGCGGCGCTCCTGGAGGACCACCTTGGAGGCTGGTGTTAGATAGCGCATTAGTTGCGGTTGGAGCTGGTTCGGATGGAGCAAGAATAAACTCCTTATCGCCATGGAATATGATCTATTACATGGTCACTGGACAGGATATCTCTGGCAACTTGATTAATGATGGACAGCAAATAAGTCGATATGAAGCGGTTTGGCTGTACTCCTCGTACCAACAAGGATGGTTCACAAAAGAAGATGATTTACTGGGTGGAATTGGGGAAGGCCGCTTTGCAGATATGGCAGTTTTGAGTGCAGATGTTTTCGATCCAATAGCAGTTCCTGAAGAAGAAATAAGAAAAATTAGATCTGTGCTTACTATTGTAAATGGTGAAATAGTTTGGGATACGGGAGAAATAGAGCGCTAGCTTTCCTACTAGGTATCCCAACTTTTACACCATTTAATCTGCACTCGTTTCCACCATATTCTCACACCAGTTATAAAAAGAACTGTTGGCAGTAATCCAAAAATCACCCACAGGGTTCTTATTCCAAGCCCTCCAAAGCGACCGAAGTGTAAGTCAACAAGCACTAACAACAAGCCTTCTCCAGGCCTCTTAAAATCAGAAAGGTCTTTATCAAAAACATCAAAAAACCATTCAAATGGGCCAGGAAAAATAAAGTAGATACCTGTTACTGACCAACCTAATAAAAATAAGAGACTCCAAAATCCAATCACACTATGAAGATGCCAGCTAAAAAGTCTATGTTGGGAGTGACAAACAAATAAACTTTGTTTCCATTGTCGAACCCCAGGCCACCAAACAAATGCGCCAGTCAAAACCATAATTAAAAATAATATAGCTCCTATACCATTCAGGTCTCGTCCTATATTCCCCGCAAGTAGATTATCGTGAAGGTCCACAAACCACTCTAAAACAATTAGAGTAAGAGGGTATTCAACATTCTGTAACCCTTCTTTGGGCAAAAACCATCGCGTTAGTTCACGACGAAAAACAACAGCGCTGCCTGAAACGCTAATTACCATTACGTAAAGACCAAGTACCAAACCAAGCCACAAATGAATTTGATAAATCATCCGACGCAAGGGAACAGTTTGTGGCTGTCTAATCCACCGACTCCAACGAGAAATAGACATACTCGAAATTTACTGCCTATTAATTTAGAGGCGGCACAGTTAATGGAGGTTTGCGATGTTTAGTATACTGCTCATAAGAATAAGCTAAACGAATTATCTCTCCGTCCTCATAAGGACGACCCATAAATGTTAATCCGACTGGCAGATTGTCAGTTGTAAATCCTGATGGCACTACAATCGCAGGAACATAAATGAGAAAAGTATTTAAATGCGGTGCGCCCTTCGTATTAACGTATGGAGGATTAACACCATCTTGAATAAATGTCGGTTGATGTTCGACAGCCTTATAAACAATAGCGCTTAAGTCATTATCAGCCATTACTTTAAGCAAGTTATGCATTAACTGCTCACGCGCCAAAAGATAATCATAGTGAGTAGATGCATCCATTTCCCTTGAAAACCGGGCCTGAGCATATTGAGTAATTTCTCCGAACATTGGATCCGCAAGCATAGTTTCTAACGATGCAAAGGGTTGATTAGCACTTCGGCTGAAATATTCTCTGAACGATTCCTCTCCAGCAGTTGGATTAGAACTACGCTTATTAAGCAATTCTTTTAAATCAGGAATCACTATAGGGTCAATGATAACTGCTCCCGCTTCCCTTAGTTCTGTAACAGACCTTTGGAATACCACATCTACTTTCAAAAAATCCTCAGATAAAGGTTCAGAATTAACCCCTATTGATTCACGTAAGATTCCAATTCGTGCTCCACTTAAGCCTTCTGCATCTAGAAAACGCCGATAAGACCCTGAAAAATTCCCTATACCATGAGCTGTGAGAGGATCTTCTGGGTCATACCCAACCATCACATCTAAGAGTGTCACAAGATCCTCAACTGTACGAGCCATTGGACCTAGTTGACCAGCAAGCTGAGGCCACCCGGCAAAAACTCCAGCACGACTGATAAGTCCTGCGCTCGAACGCATTCCAACAATGCTATTCCAGGCAGATGGACGACGAATGGATGCAAAACCTTCTTGACCTACTGCTAACGTAGAAAAATTGGCTGCAACACTCGCTGCTGAACCACCCGAGGATCCTCCAGAAGTTCTCTGTAGTCCATAAGGATTCCGCGTTGAACCAAAAAGTGAACCATGCGTGTCCCCACCTGCAAGCTCACCAAGAGTCACCTTTGCCAGAATAATTGCGCCAGCTGATTTTAATTTTTCAGTCACAAAAGCATCTCTATCTGGGAAATATCCTCTGAAAAGATCAGACCCTAAAGTGGTTGGCAGGCCCATTACATCCATCTGATCCTTAAGAACAACAGGAATACCGTGGAGAGGCCCTACAAATCCAGAAAGACGAAAAACCTCATCAATTTTATCTGCCTCTTCAAGTGCTCTATCATTCATGGAAAGGATGGCATTAATTTCTGGCCCTTGCTGATCATATGCCTCAATCCGGTCAAGGTAAGCTTGGACTAGTTCTCTCGCTGTGAGAGAACCTGAAGCATAAGCCGTATGTATCTCAGAAATAGTTGTTTCAATTATTTCAAATTGCGTTTGACTAAAAGCAATTGCAGGCAAAAACAACAGGCTCAAAAAAAACAAGGTCCTCAAAACATGCTCCAATCCAATTTATGCGTAAAAGATAATTTACACTAGATTTTAACTGTTTTTACTCTGAACGGCTTTTTTAGGTTGACACAAATGAACCTCTAGTAGATCGTAAACAATTAGCCAATTTTTCGAAGGAAAATTCATGTCTAGACGACATTTTCTTAAAACTTCCGCCCTGCTGGGTGCAACTGGATTAGCGTTGCGGTTGGGGCCTGCAGACAGTCAAAATTCTCCCAACTCAAACACCGTCGGTGAGCCGATTCACATTCGCATGGGAGGGTATGGTCCACCAACAACCAGTTTTAGTCTTGGCCTAAAAATTATAGGTGACAGACTGGAAGAGCAGTTTGGAGACGAGGTTAACGTAAACTACATCTATAACGTTATGGAATTGGGGTATGCCGGCCAAGATCTAAGATGGCTAGTGGATTCTGGCGTGCTTACGGTTGGGTACATGAGCATCTCTGATACACCTGAGCTTGAACTTGCTGCTCTACCCTTTTTATTTCCTGACACTACTACTGCTCGCGCGACAATGGATGGTCCACTCGGACAAGCGGCAGCAAAAAGTCTTGAGTCAATTACCAATTACCGTGTTATTGGTTTTTTTGAAAACGGATTTAGACACATATCTAATAATGTTAGAGCTGTTAGAACATTAGAAGATCTGCGCGGACTAAAAATTCGTGTTCGAAGTACAGAACAGATATCAACCTTTGAATTACTAGGTGTTGATCCACAAGTAGTTGAATTATCAGCAGCGGTTAGAGAAATCGAGCGAGGCTCTCTGGATGGCCAAGAAAATCCTTTTGCTAATACGATTACTTACAATATCTACCCACATCAACGTTTCTACACAGCAACCTTTCATTCCTACTTATCTCGTCCGATTTTTGTACATGCTCCATCTTTTGATGCCTGGCCATCAAACATTCAGGCTAGTGTGATGGAAGCAGCAACAGAAGCTGTTCATTTTCAGCGAGCATTGCATGATCAAGAAGAAGAAGAAGCTCAGACCATCATACGAGAAGCCGGTGGGGAAATACTAGAACTCTCATCCACAGCCAGGGAGGAGTTTATAGCTGCAGTTGCACCGTTGTACGAGGAAGCCCAAACTCGATATTCACAAGAATTACTAGACATGGTGGGCTTATAGATCAAACCTAGTCATAAGCTTGTCGTCTACCCAGACAGAAAAACGCTCCCAATAGCTGGGCAAACCCCCGCATGGATGCGTCACTTCTACCACTAGCCCGGTCTGACTCCTCCTCAGCGACATGGAATCTTCCTTGATACGAGTAATCAAACCTGTTTGTGTCCGGTAAATATAAAAAACACTTGTTGTATCAATATCATTAAAGGTTGATGACCCATAAGTAGCATCAATAAGGAAGTTAAAAGCTCCCATTGATTTTGAGAGCCTCCCTATATCAAAAAACGTATCTTTTTTGAGATCATGAGCGAGAATAGGTCTAAAATTCTGCTCATTAGTTGATCGGTAACGGCCTTCAAATCTATCCAAACGATACTGTGAATCCAAGCCTAATGCGAGTGCCCAATACTTCCATTTTATAAATTCAGCATCAAGGCGCCATTGATCACCTATTACTTGAAATTGCTCTTCTACACAAAAATCCCCAGTCCGCAATTTAGCAAGATAATGCTGATCATCAATCATGCTAAAACGCAGATCAGCTACTAATGACTCTGACGTCAAAGAGGAATAGGTATAAACCGACGCAGACAAAAGAGCTATACATGAAATACCCAAAAGTAATATCACTACTATGGATGTGTTAATAAATCGTTTCATTGAAACTCTAGGCTGTCACTTTGTTAGTCTGGTGTCCAGCATTAATAGAATTTGCTACATGAGATATTGGAAGTTCTAATTTATGGAGCATAGAATGGGCCATAACAAGAATTAACACATTCCTTCAGTAAGTACACATAAATTCTTTAATTGAACTTGTATTACCAGAGAGTTTTAATTTAACTAAACAAAACTGATTGCTGATTGTGTATATAAACCTTAAAAGGAGTCACTTAATGTTGTGCTTAAGAAAATCTTTTATCAGCATAACCTGCATATTAGCTTTCATAGCTGGGTGCAGTAACTTAACTCAACCTCCGTTAACTGCAAGTGATGTAAGTCTGACAAAAAACCCCAATCCTGCAGTGCCGCTTGCAGCAGTAATGAGAGTGACTACTGATGTGCCAACCAAACTAACTCTAAATGTTAGTCACGGAGAAGAAAGCTGGAGCGTCACGCCAAATGCAGATATAAAACTTAGTCACGAGGTACCAGTTTTAGGACTAAAATCCGATAGAGTCTATAGCATAGTAGCTGTACTTGAAGATATGGACGGGCGTAGTGTTGAAACATCAGCCCAAGAATTTCAAACGCCTCCACTTCCTGACACATTTCCAACACCTGTAGTTACTGCTTTTGACACTTCTCGCATGGAACCAGGAGTTACGCTTTTCAATATTAATGGGCGTTGGGAGGCCAATGGAAATGCTACGCTTCAGAACCTCCCTGCTGTAGTTGTAGACGACCAAGGCGAGTTCATCTGGTACTTCATCCCTGACGGCCATCGCGTCCATGATGTGCGTAGACTAAATAATGGAAATTTTGCGTACACGGTCTTACCTGGTCATAACCAACTCATTGAGATAGATATGTTAGGTAACATCCAGAGAAGATTTCATATGACCGGCGTGGCAAATGAGCTAATTGAAGGAAGCATAGCCGTTGAAACGGACTCATTGCATCATGACTACGTTGAACTACCCAACGGAAATCTACTTTTAATGAGCTCAGAGTCCCGCGTTATTGAAGACTGGTTAAGCAGTGAAACTGATCCAGAGGCGCCACGTGCACCAGCGAACGTTATCGGTGATGTGATTGTAGAAGTTACTCAGAATGGAGAAATAGTAAACGAATGGAAGCTATTTGATATTTTGGATCCCTATCGCATTGGCTATAACTCAACTAGCGAGAATTTTTGGAGAAACCACTATGGAGAGGAGGCAAAAAGTAAAGACTGGACACATGGTAATGCGATAATTTATGAAGAAAATGATAATTCATTTGTGATGTCTGTCCCGTACCAAGATGCTGTCATCAAGGTAAGCATGGACACTGGTGAACTTGTATGGATCCTTGGCAATCATGATAACTGGAAAGAACCATGGAGTGACAAGCTACTTAACCCTGTAGGAGACGTTGAGTGGTCCTACAAGCACCATGCAATCACACACACTGAAAATGGAACTTATCTCCTTTTTGATAATGGTGCTGCGCGCTCAAGTCCATACGACGACAAGATGTCCTTAGCAGATAGTTATAGTCGAGCCGTTGAATATGTCGTCAATGAACAAGCTATGGAAGTCAGCCAACCTTGGGTCTATGGCCCTAATCAGGAGCAATTCTATGCGCGTTATTTAGGGGATGTCGACTGGCATGAAACAAGTAATACTGTTCTTATTAATGTGGGTGGAGCTGAAACGGACCTCGAAGGAGTAAACGTTGTACCTTCAGAAGCTAGACGCTGGGCACAAATCATGGAAGTAACTCACACTACTGAACCAGAAAAAATATGGGAACTGCGCTTACAAGAAAATGAAATGGGTTGGTCAATCTATCGTGCTGAGAGAATTGCAAGTCTCTATCCGTAACATTCATAACCGAGTCTGATTGAAAGGAAATACGAGCAATGCACGCCAAAAAAATCATTGGAATTCTGGCATTAATTATGTATCCCCTTTCAGGACTATCTCATCACAGTGTTGCTGCTAATTTTGATCAGACTATTACAGTGGAAATTGAAGGCACTATTACTGGAATTTATTGGCAAAATCCACATGTCCTATTTACCCTGACACCCACAGATGAAAACCGTGGGACAGAATGGAGCCTTGAAACCCATTCGCTAAGCATTATGAAAAGAATGGATGTTTCAGAACCTTTTGTACAGATAGGTGATGAAATTAAAGCAGCAGGCTGGCCCGCAAGACAAGGTCAAGGTCTGTTTGTCAATAACATGTTACTTCCTGCGGGCAAAGAGTTTGTTTTTAGATTTGGTGCAGAACCAGCAGAATTACGCTGGTCTGATCAATTATGGGGAACAAATGAACGTTGGTTTGCTGAGTCTGGAGATTCCTCTGCCGAGGAAAGAGGAATCTTTCGTGTTTGGAGCACTACACTAGCTGGAGGAAAGGGTTTTTTTTGGCTACCTGAATACCCTCTGACAGAGGAAGCAATAGCTAGAAAGGACACCTTCAACGCACTTACAGATAACCCTTTACTTGATTGTGCACTAAAAGGAATGCCAACAATCATGAGCGCTCCTTACCCAATTGAATTTATAGATAGAGGAAAAACCATTGAACTCAGAATAGAAGAATACGATCTGGTTAGAACAATCCATATGGATGGACAAACAATTACCAATCCAGAACATTCCCTGCTTGGGTATTCGACAGGTAGGTGGGACAATCAAACACTGATTGTTGAGACTAATGCTTCTAATTGGGGATATTTTAGAGGCACGGGCGAATACCCGCTCAGTGAAGATAGTGAGTTTATAGAACGATTTTCGCCAACAGATAATGGCAGTAGACTTCAATACGAATTAACAGTAATTGATCCCACAGTCTTTACAGAACCTCTTGTTTTAGTAAAAAGCTGGATATGGCTGCCAGATGTAACAATTGACCCCTATGATTGCATCTCTCAATACCCATAGCCTAAATTTGTAACTTTTAACTCACCATATGAAGATTTGAATGCTAACGCGCAGTCCAACCTCCATCGATCTTTAAACTGGCACCAGTCATCAATGAAGAATCTGTTGAAGCTAGAAACATGACCGCAGAAACAACTTCCCTAAGCTGACCAATTCTACCCATAGGAATACAGTCCAGTGCCCATTGCTTGAACTCTTTGTCTTCAAACATTGGTTCTGTCATTGGCGTGTCAATAAAAGTAGGGGCAACACTATTTACTCGAATGCCCTGTGGAGCAAGTTCTACTCCCAGTGCTTTAGTAAGACCTTCTACAGCATGCTTTGTCATGCAATATGCAGTTCGGTTCTGCGCTCCAATATGGCCCATTTGAGAAGACATGTTAATTATTGAGCCGCCTTTATTAGATCTTGACATCACTTTCACAGCACTTTGTGCTGTAAGAAACAGCGCACGCACATTTAACGCAATCATCTCATCAAGTGTTTTCTCTTGAAGATCAACAAATGGCTGTGGTGCGTTCATACCTGCATTATTAAAAAGAATGTCTAGGCAATTAAGCTTTTCTACCCTTTCTCTAAAAGAGTTTTTGCTGATGTCCTCTACCCAGATCTCTATGCCATTCCCTGATTTTTCCGCAAGCAACTTCAAGTCATTTTGACTTCTTGCCACTGCGATAACATGGGCACCTGCCTGGACCATCGCTTCTGCACATGCCGCACCAATTCCTCGGCTTGCTCCGGTTATTAAAGCAACACGACCAGATAGATTCCATGTTGTAGTTCTATTTTCATTCATTTGGTATCTCCTTCAATCAACATAGAAAACAGGATTGCAGTACAAGTCAACATTACCTAGCATGTGTTTGCCTCAGAACTTGGAGAACAAACATGGCGCGTTATCTTAAAAAGGGCAAGCCCCCTAATGAAATTGCCTTGGAAGATGCAAAAATTCGTCAAGCTGTAGAGAGCATCCTGCAAGAAATTGGTGCTAGAGGGGATAATGCTCTTAGAAATTTTTCTCAAAAATTTGACAAATGGTCCCCGAAATCATTTCGTCTGACTGAACAGGATATTGCCGCTTGTTACCAAGAACTACCAAAACAGGTTATTGAAGATATTAAATTTGCACAGACTCAGATCAGAAACTTTGCCCAAGCACAAAAAGATGCATTACTCAATGTAGAGATAGAAACCCTTCCAGGAGTAGTTCTTGGTCATAGGAATATTCCTGTTAACAGTGTTGGATGCTATGTCCCAGGCGGAAAATACCCTATGGTTGCATCAGCACATATGAGCGTTGTGACTGCCAAGGTTGCTGGTGTAAAGCGGATAATTGCAGCAGCACCACCTCATAAAGGTAAACCAAGCGCGGCTATTGTTACTGCCATGTCTCTTGCAGGTGCTAATGAAATCTATTGTTTAGGTGGTGTACAGGCCGTTGCAGCCATGGCCCTTGGCACACAAACCATTGACTCAGTTGACATGATTGTTGGACCCGGAAATGCGTATGTCGCCGAAGCAAAAAGACAACTTTTTGGACGTGTAGGGATTGACCTTTTGGCTGGACCAACTGAAACCTTAATTATTGCCGATGAAAGCGTGGATGGAGAATTATGTGCTACTGACCTCTTAGGGCAAGCGGAACATGGTCCAACATCACCTGCTGTACTATTGACGGATTCCGAACAACTTGCCAAGGACACTTTAAAAGAGATTGACAAACAACTTGAAATACTTCCGACAGCAGAGATTGCTGGTGCTGCTTGGCGTGACTACGGCCAAGCGATAGTTTGTGATAGCTTGGAAGAAATGATCAAAATTGCTGATGAAATCGCCTCAGAACATGTACAGGTCATGACCAAGGACCCAGACTACTTTTTAAAAAATATGACTAATTATGGTGCATTGTTTTTAGGACCCGAAACCAACGTTTCTTATGGTGATAAGGTGATTGGCACTAACCACACACTACCCACAAAAAAAGCTGCTCGCTACACAGGAGGTTTATGGGTTGGCAAATTTATTAAAACCTGCACCTATCAAAAAATATCTGAAGAAGCTTCACTTCATATTGGCGAGTATTGCTCGCGGCTTTGCGACTTAGAAGGTTTCATGGGTCACAAGGAGCAAGCAGATATCAGAGTACGTAGATATGGAACCTCCTAAATAGCAATTTAAGAAAAAATTAACTCCTATTTCAAACGTGGGAGGTTAAAATCATCGGATACGGACATCCATTAATAAATCAAAAAGGGGAAAAATAAAATGGGATTCTCACCTCGAGTAGTCATAATTACCTCAGCTCTTTTGGCTGGTTTCAGCCAGTTATCTCTTGCTCAAGATGAGAGCGCTGCGTACATGGTTACCTATATTGAAGTTGCGCCATCTGCTACGGAAGAGGTAGCTCAATTAATAACAGACTATGCACAGGCAGGTGCTACTGCTAATGGCAATATGCACTTCCAAGCTCTGCAACGAATTGGAAGATCAAGTCACTTTGCCCTAATTGAAACATGGGCTGATGAGGCCGCCCGAGACGCATACGCTAATTCAATGACTGCCATTCAATTTAATGAGTCCCTAGAACCGCTTCTTTATAGCCCTGCCGATGCTCGACCTCATGGAGATCTTGCTACGGCAGCAGGAAGTAATGTGGGATCAAACGGTATTTTCGCTGTAACTCATGTGGATGTCACACCAAATAACACAGACATTGCTGTAGAACTTCTCAATACACTTGCCGATGCGAGCAGGGATGATGAAGGTAATGCTAGGTTTGATGTCCTTGTGCAGTTAAATCGTCGCAACCATATGACTGTGGTAGAGGCTTGGGAAACGCCTGCTGATCAAGAAACTCATTATGGCGAAGATCACACCAAGGCATTTCGAACAAGTCTTTTCCCCTTAAGTGGCGCTCTGTACGACGAACGACTATACCGCTCACTCTAAAGCAGTAAGATCATTCGAAGCCTTAGAATTATTGGTATTTGGTAAATTTAATTCCGTTTTTAGGTAATAATAACGATTATCATTATCATTTGGGATTTTGAAGAGCAATTCCCAAGTGACTCTGGCAGAACTTAATAGGGGCGATAACGCTCAGATTGTTGCCATTGATAGCAAAGAACCTAGCGTCCAACGACTTATGGTCATGGGTTTAGTAGAAGGTACTGAAGTTGAATGCTTGGGCCGGTCCCTAGGTGGAAACCCCATAGAGCTTCTGATTCATGGAACCGCGTTGTCATTGCGTAAAACCGAAGCTAAACACTTCATGGTTACCTACAAGAACCAAAAAGAATAAGTGCCACATTTTATGGCCTCAGCTGCAGTTATTGCTGCTTTCCCTGCCCGTGAAGTTGTCGTGGCAGTTTTGGGAACCATTTATGCTGTAGGTGCTGAAGCTGATGAAAGTAGCCTATCGGAAAGACTAAGATCTGCGACTTGGGCGGACGGAAAGCCTGTATTTACACTACCAGCTGTTCTAGGACTACTTATCTTTTTTGCGTGGTGCCTGCAATGTGCAGGCCACATTAGCTGTCATTAAACGTGATACTAATACTTGGCGATGGCCCATTTTTGCATGGAGCTACATGACAACTTTGGGATATTTAGGAGCACTAATAATTTTTCAACTTGGTAGTACTTAAATTCACCGACTAATATCCGATTATTAAACTAGATATTCGCGCAATAAATCTTCCGAGACTTCCCATAATCTAGAAGCCATAGCCTGATCTTGCATGTTTTTATCAGGAACAGCAGGATTGCTATCAGCAAAATAGCACCCACTTATGCCTGTTAAGTTTTGATGAGTAGCTACATATACGCTTGTTGCTGCTCCTTCTTGAAGATCCTTTAAAAACAAATAGCCATATATACGAAATGCTAATTGCTGCCAGTTAGGAAGATCTCTGGCTATATTTGTCTGAACAACTCCAGGATGTATCACATTTGAAGTTACTCCTGTTCCCAGGAGGCGTCTAGAAAGTTCTAATGAATGCAAACCATTTGCCAGCTTGGAATGGCCATACGCTGTCTGGCGATCAAACCAAGAAGAACCAGACAAATCATTAAATTGAATACCATCCAATGGTGCAGATTGATGCGCTCTACTTCCTACAATGACTATTCTCCCATGGGGTGCCGCAATCAGTCGGTCTAATAACTGATTAACAAGTAAGTAATGTCCTAAATAATTGATTACAAAATGCGCCTCAAGGCCATTTATCTGTTGAAGATCAGAAAAAATCGCTCCTGCATTACAAATAAGCATGTCAATAGGCACGCCCATATCTCTTACTTTGTTAGCACATGCCACTACTGAATTGAAATCAGAAAGCTCTAGAACTAATGGAGTAGTGGCCCCTTCAACAGTATCACACGCCCTACGGCCCTTCTCCTCTGTCCGAGCAGTGCCAAGGACATGTGCACCCCTTAAAGCAAGGACACGCATTGTTTCGTAACCAATACCAGAATTGACACCAGTAACTAAGGCTGTACGTCCCGTCAGATCGAGACCTGCTGTGACTTGTTCTGCGGTCGATACTCCATTAAACCGACTAATAACATCCTCACACGCTGCATGGCCAACCAAAGGGCTTAAAGCCCAAGATGAAGTTACCTGAAGAAATCTTCGTCTGCTATACATAACCAAAGTCTGGTCGACATAGAGCTTCAAATCAAGAGAAAGATATAAACTCGACCCTCTGGCAATGATAGCTCTCTATCCTTAGACTACCCAGTGATATTTCAATGGAGTGAACAGTGGAACAAAATACGACTAAAAATAAGTACTGGCAAGAAAATCTAAAGCTTGTTGCTGGTTGTCTACTGGTTTGGCTCACGGTGTCCTTCGGATTCGGAATAATCCTATTAGAACCATTAAATCAAGTGCAATTCTTTGGTTTTGAACTTGGTTTCTGGTTTGCCCAACAGGGTTCAATTTTGTGCTTCGTTGGACTAATTTTTTATTATGCATGGCGCATGAATGGCCTTGATAAAAAACATGATGTAGAAGAGGACTGAGAGCTGCCATGGAACTTAAAACACTAACTTATCTCGTGGTCGGAGCAAGCTTCGTTCTATATATAGGCATTGCAATATGGTCAAGAGCTTCCGATACCGGGGACTTTTATGTAGCAGGCAAAGGCGTACACCCATTAGCAAATGGTATGGCAACAGCAGCGGATTGGATGTCAGCGGCATCATTTATCTCGATGGCAGGGCTTATAGCATTCCTAGGCTATGACGGGTCAGTTTATCTTATGGGTTGGACAGGTGGTTATGTATTACTTGCCCTTTTACTAGCTCCGTATCTCAGGAAGTTTGGCAAATTTACTGTCCCAGAATTTATAGGCGAACGCTATTACTCACGTGCTGCTCGTATTGTTGCGGTCATTTGTCTGATTGTAATTTCATTTACCTACGTTGCGGGACAAATGCGGGGCGTTGGTATTGTGTTTTCAAGATTCCTAGAAGTACCTATTGGGCTTGGGTTAATTTTCGGCATGGGTATTGTATTTGTCTATGCTGTTCTGGGTGGCATGAAAGGGATAACCTACACACAAATAGCCCAATACTGTGTTCTTATTTTTGCTTATACAGTACCAGCAATCTTTATAGCCCTTCAATTAACAGGGACACCTATACCCCAGTTTGCCTTTGGAAGCACTATTCAGGGTGATTCGCTCTACCTTTTGGAAAAACTTGACCAAGTAGTAACAGCACTTGGGTTTGCGGCCTATACAGATGGCACAAAAGGCACGCTTGATATGTTTTGTATAACTGCAGCACTGATGATTGGTACTGCTGGACTGCCACACGTAATTGTGCGGTTTTTTACCGTGCCTAAAGTTCGTGATGCACGTTATTCAGCTGGATGGGCCCTATTTTTCATAGGGCTTCTTTATCTCACGGCTCCTGCTGTCGGATCAATGGCACGATTAAATCTCACACAAACGATTCAGACGGGAAGCGTCGGTACAGAAACAGGAAATCTTGCTTATGAAGAGCGACCAGATTGGTTCCGAACATGGGAAGGCACAGGCCTTCTTCAGTTTACCGATAGGAATGGGGATGGGCGTATTCAGTACTATAATGACCAAAACCCTGAATTCACAAACCAAGCAGAATCATATGGCTGGAAAGGCAATGAACTTACAGTTGACCCTGATATCTTAGTACTTGCTAATCCTGAAATAGCCATGCTACCAGACTGGGTGATTGCACTTGTAGCAGCGGGCGGAATAGCTGCAGCATTATCTACAGCAGCAGGACTACTGCTTGTAATATCTGCGGCAATATCCCATGACCTACTCAAAGGGGTATTAATGCCCCATATCTCGGAACGAAAAGAACTACTCGCTGGGCGCATCTCAGCTGCAGTTGCGATTGTTATCGCAGGATTCCTTGGATATTACCCGCCTGCCTTCGTTGCTCAAGTTGTAGCATTTGCTTTTGGGCTTGCTGCGGCGTCACTGTTTCCACCTATATTGCTAGGTATTTTCTATAAACGTGTAAATAAAGAAGGTGCAATAGCTGGAATGATTACAGGGTTAGTATTTACCTATGGATATATTGAGTATTTTAAAGGGCTATTTCTGCGCTGGGCAGGCGCTCCATGGGCTGAGGATGTTGCTGAGAACTGGCTCTTTGGAATCTCACCGGAAGGCATTGGAGCAGTCGGTGCACTTTTAAATCTCGGAATTGCAATTATTGTCAGCAAAATGACCGCTCCACCACCAGCTAGAATTGGAGAACTCGTTGATCATATTAGACACCCCCGCTAAAGCTGCTCTAAAACTAACCATTTTGCTTGCTAACAGTCCACAGTTCCTGTGGATAAGTCTGTGGAAAATACATGGAGTAAGAGACTTGTTATCTGATAGCACCTAGGTTTTTATTAAATTGATCAAAAAACCGCCAAAATATTGTTTTCTAAAATAAACAAGTACTTACAATGTTTTTTCATAGCAATAGAATAAAAAATGAATGCAACCCCGGACTTTTATAGTAAAGAAAAATTAACTTCCTAAAAATGTGGAAAATTAGAAAGTATGGGTTTTATCAAAGATAGCAATCGTAGACAATTTTTTTAACAATTTTGTTGTTAATATTGGTCCATGCTAATTTTAATTAGAGATAAAGCTGCTCTTATAATGAAGGTCATGTATTCTTAGTGGTAAGCCTAATTAGCATAATTAAAAAAACATCAGGGAGTTCTGTATGAACCGCGTCTTAATTTCATCAGTTTTTTTATTTGGCATTTTATTAACTGGATGTGAGCCTGAGCAAAATGTGTCCACTGGAAGTGCTCAAGAAAAAATTTTTCCTGAAACTTCAGCTACGGTAATGCCAAGTCCATATGAGGCTCAAACAACAACACAAGCCTCTTTATTGAGCGAGCCTAATTGGGCAATCCTATTTGCAGGTCATGACTTGGATAGTTTCAATTCAGTAGGTGATGCTGAGTGGAATATCATTGATGACTATGTTGAGGCTTCTGGCAATGTTAGGTCTTTTTTAGTTACAAAAGGGCATTACACAAACTTTCTACTTCATGCTGAATTCTGGCCAGGCCCTGGCACTAACAGTGGAATATTTATCCGAAATGATGATCCTGATGTCATAACAGCTGAGGGCGGATACGAGATAAACATAAGAGATCTCAATGAAGAAAACCCACAAAATCAAACGGGCTCAATTGTAAATCATGTACCGCCCGCTTCTAATTTCTTAAGTGAGAATCAATGGAACACCTATCAAATAGAAGCTCAAGGCGATAGGATCTTGGTCCGCTTGAACGATACTGTTTCAGTTGACGCCGAACTTGAGGCACATCAAAGTGGCCCCATAGCTTTTCAGATTAATGGGGGTCTCATTAGATGGCGAAATATAAGGATAAGGCCTCTTTAAATTAAATCATTAGAACTATTGGAACTGCAAAATGAATGATAGGATTTTTCCTCTAAGGGAATTCGTATCGAAGATGACACATGCAGTTTCCATGCATTCTACTGAGAAAAAACTTCTACCAATTTGTGCAGAATTACTTAAATCATTGATATCGAGAGATGAATGGCTGCCTGATGAATATGCTATTGATGATCCAGATCAATATTGTCAGTACTTACTTCACTGCGATCCCCTAGAGCGATTCTCGGTAGTCAGTTTTGTATGGAGCGGAGGTCAGTATACTCCTATACATAATCATCAGACTTGGGGTGTGGTTGGTGTATTGCGTGGCATTGAGGAGTCCACTCAGTTCGAACACGATAATTTAAATAAAAAACTTATTCAAGGAGAAACTATTAGGCTTAAGCCTGGTGAAATAGATCAGTTTTCTCCAAAACTAGGTGATATCCATCAAGTAAAAAATCCACTTAATGGCGAATGCTCCATTTCTATTCACGTCTACGGAGGAAACATAGGAAAAATAAAGCGCCAAGTTTTTGACAAAGAGACAGGCAAAACTAAGGAATTTGTAAGTGGTTATAGCTCAACAACAATTCCAAATTTATGGAACTATTAAATACTCCTGTATTTTTCTCTAGAATTTTTGTTGCTTACTATTGGAACCCTAATTAAAAAATAAAATGTTCCCAGTAAGTAAGTCAATTATTTTCCACCCCATTTTTCAACATAGGCTTTATCCGCTGACTGTTGAACTTTTGTATGACGCTTAGACAAAAGAAGACTATCTGGAGAACAAACTCTAGCCCTTATTAGTCCAAGATCGCTAGCAGCATCAAAAATACTTGGATACCAAGTTCTCCAATTTGGAAGTAGTTTTTCTATTTGCTCAAGAAGACTAGCAGCTTGCGTGTTTTTCATGTTTAAGTCTTTCTATCTGTAGTACTTAATAATGCCGCTATAGAAGAAGTTTTCTCGCTAGACTCTAGGGCAATTTTAGCTGTCATAGTCAGTGGAACAGACAAAATCATACCCACTGGCCCAAAAATCCATCCCCAAAAAACCAAAGATAAGAAAACAACTAATGTTGAGAGCCCTAATCCTCGTCCCATAACCCTAGGTTCAATCACCCCGCCAATAGTCATATTAATCAAAAAATAACCCGCTCCTATCATGAGTGCCTGTAATAAGCTAAGTTGTATTAATGCTATAAATACAGCTGGAATTGCTGCTATCAGTGATCCAATGCTAGGCACATAGTTCAATAAGAAAGCGAGAAGTCCCCAAAGAATGGGGAAGTCTAGCCCAAACATACCAGTAAGCAGCCCAACACAAAGACCTGTTACAAGACTAGTTAATGTTTTGATTCCCAAATATCTCTGCAAACTCTGGGTAAATCGCTTGAAATATCCAGAATCACCCTCACCCTGCGCAGAACGCATCACAAGGTGCACTTTAGCGGGTAAAGTTGATGTCTCTAGCAAGATAAAAATTACGGTAAACATAATCAGAAAGAAACTTGCTAGAAGCCCCTGTAAAGCATTAAGAAGGTTTGCTGCAAACCCCATAGCAGCTCCAGGTTGAATCCCTTCTACCAACCGGCCTACACTAATCTCCTGACCAAAAAAAGCCGCAAAATCCGTAAGCCTCTCATTCAGTCTTTCCTCGTAAAATGGTAGTCGATCGTTAAATGCTCCTATAGAACCGCCAACAAAAGTGCCGGCTAGAATTACTAACCCAAGAATAAGGATAATGACTATTGTTACAGCAAGTCCTGTTGGTAAGCGGCGCTGCTCGAGATATTTAGTTGCAGGTACGCATAATATCGAGATAAAAATCGCTACAAGTAGAGGGACCAAAATGACCCTTGCTGCTTGCATGGCAAATATAACCGCAATAAAGGCAATAATTGAGGCGCTAATTGTTAATGAAGAGCGTGACTGTTTTTGATGTTCTATGAGAATTTCTCCTCAAATAAGTTCTGTTAACTTTAACTCCAAGTTCCCTTAGACCCAACCCCTGAATTACCAACTAGACTTGCATTCAGTACCAATCACTGCGACCTATAATAATCCATGAGAATATTAGCAACTTCTGGCCTAGAAAACTCAGCAGGAAGCTCAATACCTTGACTTAATAGCTCACGAACTCTTGTCCCGGACAAAATAATATAGTCATCTGGACCATGATCTGTCACTTCACGCATCATGACAACGCGATTAAGCTTCTTAGAATATGCTGCGTGATCCGCCGCGAAAATTTCAATGTCTAGTGAGTTTTTGGGAATTTCTTCAAAAATGGTCTGAGCATCAAATCCGCCATAATAATTTCCAACGCCAGCATGATCACGTCCCACTATTAAATGACTAGCTCCCATATTTTGACGAAAAAGTGCGTGCAAAAGAGCTTCCCTAGGACCTGCATACAACATATCAAAACCATAGCCATTAACAATCACGGTATTAGCTGGAAAATAAAGCTCTACCATTTTACGGATACACGAGTCTCTAACTGATGCTGGAATATCTCCTTGCTTTAATTTTCCAAGAAGCATATGAATAACAAGACCGTCAGCATTAAGTCTCTCCATAGCTGTACTACAAAGCTCTTCATGAGCTCGATGCATCGGATTACGCGTTTGAAATGCAACCACAGTTTTCCAGTTAAGCTCAAAAATCTCTTTACGAATCTCTACGGCAGTCCTAAATGTTCCTCTAAATTCCGACTCAAAGTAACTAAAATTTAATACCTGTAAAGATCCAGAAACACAGTATCTCCCCAACGATTTAAATACATACACGCCTGGATGATTACTATCAAGTGTTCCATATACTTTCTCTGTGATGTTATTTATATGTTCAGTCGATAGAAACTCAATATTTTTAATGTCCATTATGGCAAGCACAGGATTCCCAATGATATTAGGATCGCGAAGGGCAATTCTATTAGCGCCTTTAATTTTATCGATACTATCTGTCAAATTAAATATTGGCACTGGCCAAAAAAGACCGTCTGACGTATGCATTGACTCTGCAACGCAAATTGCATCATCCAATGACATAAAACCTTCTAAGGGAGTAAAGTAGCCGCCACCTAGCATCACAACATTTGCAGCAGCAGCAGAATTGATAAGCAAGTCTGGTAGTTCTTCTGCCTCCTCTAAAAGATTCTTTCTTATATGATCATCATCAACGTATAGCGGTTTCAAAACTGATGACCCATGAGGTTTAATCATTAGTTAACTCCTAGACTTTCTAGGCTCAGCGTTTATCTTATCTCTTTTAATCTTCATCTAAACAGGAAGCACAAATAATTTGATGATACTCAAAATATTCAATAACAATTGCAATTTCCTCTTCTAATGTAGACATATCTGTTTTTAAATGTATATCTGGTTTTTCTGGTGGTTCATAAGGATCATCAATCCCAGTAAAGTGTTTAATTTCTCCTTTACGAGCTTTTTCATACAGTCTCTTAGGATCCCTTTTTTCTGCTTCAGAAAGAGAACAATCTACAAACACTTCTATAAATTTGAGGTTCGAAGATTCATGCAAATTCCTTACTTCATTCCGGTGTGCTCTATATGGACTTATAATGCTTGAAAGAACAATAAAACCCGCTTCAGAAAAAAACTTAGTTATTTCCCCAACCCGTCTAACATTTTCTCTACGATCCCTTTCTGAAAACCCTAAGTCTTTACTTATACCAAGCCGAATATTGTCACTATCAAGACGATAAACACGGTTATATCTTTCAACAAGCATGCTCTCTAAAGCTATGGCTATTGTGGTTTTACCGCTACCGGATAAACCCGTAAACCAAATGGTTGCTCCTTTGTATTTGGTCATACTCAAAAAAGTAAAAAATAAATAATAGCGCTAACTTCTATAGCTAAATGATCTCTTCAACAAGCGCTTTGATTGTCACAACACTAATAGCTCCATAATATTCAGCTTGATGTTGGCGCAATTTGAGTGATTTTTTCACCATACCCTCCAGATTTGGTCGTTTTTCCTCCGGAGTCAGCCCTTTGCCAATGCCCCCTCCAAACTCGATAATAGCCTCTACCCCGGCACTTATAGCCTTGTCCATACCTGCCATCCATTTAACAGGATTAAAAAGCTGAAAAAACAATCTTGACCTGATGGCATTAGCATCTGATTCATGTAATTCGCCTGTGTAGTTTGACAACACATCAACCTCTAAAGATCCAAACGAAACATCCTCTAAAACCTCTCTAAAATGCCTAGCAGCTTCTACCATCAGGTAGGTATGAAAAGCCCCCTCTGTCTTGAGAGGAATTGCTCTCTTACGCGGATAAATATTCTTGAGTTCCGTGGCAAGCAAGGTTAAATCATCATCACTTCCTGCAATAACAGTCTGCTCAGGAAGATTACAGCCTCCAATACCACAAAAGAACTTATCAGCCAGTATTTTTGCAGCAGTAAGATCTAGAGTCGTTGCTAACATGCTCCCTTCCCCTAAATCACTCATTAACTCAGCTCTTTTTTTAACAAGCTTAAGTGCATTTTCAAAACTGAGCGCACCTGCAATAACTAAAGCTGCGTATTCACCCAAACTATGGCCAGCAGTAATCGAGGGAGAAATCTTACTGTCTACATCCAAACTCTGAAAAACCCGAAAACAGGCAATTGCATGTGTCAGTAATGCAGGCTGAGTAAAACGTGTAAGGTTTAATTGTTCCTGTTCGTCCTTAAAACAAAGCTTTTCCATGTCATAACCAACAACATCACTTGCCAGTTCAAAGCATTCTTTGGCACACAAAAACTCTTCTGCAAGATCCTCACCCATACCACGATATTGCGAACCCTGTCCGGGAAAAATATAAAATATGCGATCAAACTGAGTCATGAAGTCTCCGGATAAATAAACTCAAATTAGTAAAACTAGCTCGACAGGATACGTGGTGCTTAACATGCACTCAATCTACTACAGCCTCACTCAAAAAACTTTCTGTAAGTTTTACCCAGTAACTAGAACCGAGAGTAAGGACGTCATCATTAAAATCATAGTTCGGATTATGAATTGAGCATCCACCCTCACCTTCACCATTTCCTATAAACATGAAGCAACCAGGTTTTTTCTCCAACATATACGAGAAATCCTCTGAAACCATCACTGGAGCTACGTTGGAAACTACTTTTTCACCTCCTGCAATATCTGTTGCAACTTGGCACGCCAACTCAGCACTTTCGGGCGTGTTAATTACCGCAGGCGCTTGCGTTAGAAATTCCACCTCTGCAAAAGCTCCATGGGCACTGCAAACACCTTCAGCGACTTCAACAATTCTACGACAGAGAATTTCTCGAATTTTTGGATTAAAGCATCTTATCCCACCACCCAGATGAGCTTGCGCTGGTATCACATTGTGAGCATCTCCTGCATGCATCTTGGTAATACTAATTACTGCTGGTTCATTGGGGTCTATATTCCGGCTCACAACGGTCTGCAACGCCCCAATAAGTTCGGCTGAAATCATAATTGGATCAATACCTCTCTGTGGGGTTGCCCCATGAGTCCCCTGCCCAGCAATGTGAATATCAAAACAATCTAGGGAGGCCATCATTGGTCCTGGACAAGTTGCAAAGGAACCCGCTGCTAAACCTGGCCAATTATGCATCCCAAAAACCGCATCTACTGTAAAGGAGTCAAATAAGCCTTCATCAAGCATGCGCTTTGCCCCGCCCGCTGCTTCTTCGGCAGGCTGAAATATAAAACGAATTGTGCCCTTATATTGTCCATGTTCAGCTAAATATTTTGCGGCACCCAAAAGCATTGCAGTATGACCATCATGGCCACATGCATGCATACAGCCAACATGCTGTGATTTATGATCAAACGTATTAGCCTCTGCCATCGGCAAAGCATCCATGTCTGCCCTAAGAGCAATACTGGGACCAGATCCTGTAGAGAGTGTTCCTACTACACCTGTTTCTGCTATACCTTGATCAACTTGTACTCCCCAACTTTTCAGCAATTCAGATACCAGTCTTGCTGTTCTTTTTTCCTTATATGCAAGCTCTGGATGAGCATGTAAATCCCTGCGCAACCGAACTAATTCGTCTTTATATTTTTCAATTTCAGTGATGACTGCCACTATTTTCCCCTCACGAAAACTGTATCAACTTAGTTTATTGCTCGCTCTACCCTACGCATTCCTTCTTGCTCATTTAAAGGCAACATTATCAATAATCCAACGAAAAACATTACTAAAATACTTAAAACACCCCATCGTTGTGATCCTGTCCATTGTGTGATAATACCAAGCGCCAATGGCCCTAGAAATGACGTGAATTTACCTGAGAAGGCATAAAAACCAAAAAACTGTGCCTCTGCACAGGGTGGCGCTAGACGAGCCATTAATGACCGACTAGCCGACTGATTGGGCCCACTAAAAATGCCAATGATCATGCCAGCAACCCACAACCAAGCTTTGCTACTTGCAATGACAGCTATAAACGTTGCCACTAACAAACCGACTAAAGAAAAAATGACAGTTTTTTTACCCCCCCAAAAATCATCTAAATGGCCCATCATAAAAGCGCCGCTACCGGCAGCAATATTTATCACAATTCCAAAAATCAAAACCTCTTCCAAACTAAAGTCAAATGTCTCAGCGGCATAAATCCCACCAAAAACAAATATTGTGACAAGCCCATTGTTATAAATAAATCTAGCAAGTAAAAACCGAGTTACTTCTCGTAAAGTGATAATTTCAGAAAGAGTCATTCTCAACTCAGCTATGGTGTTTTTAAAAACCTCTTTTTTTTGCTTCAAGCGTATTTTTTGCTTTGGAACCCAAATAAAAAAAGGAAGAGTAAAAATAATTAGCCAAATAGCTACTAGAATATTTGTAGCTCGAATATTTTGCCCTGAATCTTTTGTTAACCCAAACCATGGAATATCAGGCTGAATTAGAGTTACTAAGGTTAAAACTAAAGCCAGAACTCCCCCCAGATAACCTAAACCCCAACCGTAACCAGAAATACGCCCAAGGCGATTTCGTGGTGCGATATCTATAAGAAAAGCGTTGTAAAACACCATACCAAACTCATATGCGGTATTAGCTATAACAACAAGAATAAACGCGGCTACAACCTGGCCTGGGAAAACACCATAGAGTCCAGCTGTTGAGGCAGCACAGACAACTGTTGAAAGTAGCAAGAAAGTTTTTCGATTACCTAATTGATCAGAAAAGGCCCCTAGTACAGGAGAACAAACCCCTACAATGAGGGCACTAAACGCTATGGCTCGTGACCACAATACTGTTCCTGTTATCGGGTCTGAAGCAATCGCCTGTGTAAAATACGTTGCATAAACAAAAGTCAAAACAAGCGTTGTAAATGGTGAATTTGCAAAATCGTAACAAACCCATGAACTGATAACCAAACGGTTACGCTCCATCTTCATGACGAACGATAAATTAGAGACTTATCGCCAAACCTTTCTAGCCACCTTGGAATAGCATCAACGTTATATACATGATCTGGAACCTCCCCCTTCAATGCAGCTAGGGCCGCATTTGTAGCAAAGGGAATAGCCGGTTGGAGAGTTCCTGGAGAATTAGCGCTTATCATGTGTGGACAGAGGATAACTTTATCACCCATATTGAGAATTCGAGAATTCTTAGGAGGAGGCTCCTCTGGCAAAACGTCTAAAGCCGCACCAGCAAGTTCTCTATTATCTAACGCATCACATAAAGCATCTAAATCAACAACCTTTCCACGGCAGGCATTAATGAGAATTGCAGAGGATTTCATGCAACTCAATTCTGATGAGCCAATTAATTTCTTAGTTTCTTCTGTAAGTGTCACATGTAATGTGACTACATCTGATTCCTTTAATAAGTACTTTAGGTCTACACGTTCCGCTCCACAGTGCGTAAATTGCTTCTCCTCCAAATAGGGATCGCATGCCAGCAATCTTACTCGCCAAGGAGCAAGCAACTCAGCAACTCTCGAACCACAGCGCCCAAGACCTACAATTCCAATGGTTAGTCCAGAATAACCATCTTGACGTTGACCAATATAGGTTCCCATAAGCTTTGAGTCTCGCCAACCTCGGTTTTTAACATGATGATCACGAGCATAAATACGTTTCAGCAACGCAAGCATGAAAGCAATGGTTCCTTCTGCAACCCCACCCCAATTGGCTTCAGTGGGACTGTGCGTTACCAGAATGCCAAGTTCAGTTGCAGCTGACAAATCTATGTCTTCGACACCAATTGTGTACTTAGCAATAATTCTCAACTGCGAAAATTGCTCGAAGAAATCCCTGCCAATTGGTTGAGGTTTGATTGTTGCTCCAATAAGAGCATCTGCGCCATACGATAATTCCAGCAAAGTATCGCGATCTATACCAGTACGCCATGATGTCTTTCCTAATACGACATCACATCCTGCTTGCTCCATCTGGCGATGGGAATCACCGCTAGAATCTACAGGTACGTATACACAAACCTTTGGCTTACTCATTGCATAGACAGCTGACCAAATAATTTTTTGATAGCTAAAAAATTAGGTCACTGACCACCAACTTCCGCATAGACGCCTCTAAGAAATCTTTCAGGATCACCCCATTTATCTTCGTATTCAGCTGTAGTCTCAGCCGCTAGTACCTCTTGAAATGTAGCTCCTTCTCTTACCAAAGCTTCAACGCGCTGAGCAACAACAAGTGCCATGTCACGAAAATCAATAACATCTTCCCGAGCTGATACTGCTCCATGGCCCGGAATAATGAGCGTATTTGGTCCAGACATTCCTATTGCAATAGCTAGTGCATCTAATGTGCCCTGCAATGTCCCTCCATTTGAAAGGTCTATATATGGAAAGTTATTAGTTCTGAACACATCCCCCAAATGCAATACATCTGAAGCTCTAAAATGGACAAAACTATCTCCATCCGTGTGAGCCGGTGGTACAGTAAAGACGTGAACCTCTTCACCATTGAGGTGTACTGTTGCAGTATCACTATAGGTCAGTATTGGAAGCGCTGCATCAGGCAACATATCCGCTAAAAGTCTCACTCGAACACGATCATTAGCCAAAATAGTTATACCCATGTTAGCTAAATTCTCGTTACCCCCCATATGATCCCCATGTCTATGAGTATTGATAACAAAACGTATTTCACCATCATCTAATTCTGCAATCCTTGCAACAATTCGATCAGTTAGTGGAGCAAATTGATCATCGATCATTACTATCCCATCTTCTCCCACCGATAAACCAATATTTCCACCTGATCCTTCCAAATAGTAAACCCCACCAGCAACGTGGTGGATAGTTAAAACAACTGCGTCCCAGTCTCTGTCATCCTGCGAAAGTGCATTACTAAACACAAAAAGTGTTGCTAAAAAAATAGTTGAAATACAGGTTCTCATGAATTTTTCCTTTTGTTATTTCAAAAAGTCTGCGTATAACGCCCTATCATACCTATGTAAAACTGTACATGCTCATTTCAAATGAAGATGAAATACCAACTCATACTTAAAATAAATAATAAAAAGAAAATTTCATTCGAGCGTACCAGCTATTTGCTGACGACTATAATAGTCAATTAGATCTCTTGCCTCCTGTAACAAAGCCCGCCCATCAATACCTATCGCCTCAACGACTGAAATCCAACGATTTGAAACTTGAACTTGACTATTCTGACGAAACAACTCTGATTCTGAATTTTTCAAATAGATCACCTCACCAGATGCAATAGCAGCATTCTCTCCAGCTCGTTCCATTTCTACCCAAATCTCACCTAACCACTTTGCAATATTTCGACCGGAGTTTGCATCGATAATAGATTTCAGATCTGATGGCAAACCATCATAGACGTCTCTATTCATCGCCACCATAAGTGTTTGAGTGTTAAACCGAGGCCAACTACCAATACCCATCACAATATGGTAATCAACTAGATCATGCACTTTGAGACCAAAAGATGCTTCATAAGGTATGAGGGCCGCATCTACAATTCCTTTGGAAAGCATTTCAGGAATTTTCTGTACGGTACTACCAATAGGTGTTGCTCCCCAAGACTCAATCATCCAACCTGCTACACGCCCTGGAATTCGATATTTTAAATCTGCCAACTCACCTGTTGTTCGTATAGGCACACTTGAGTGGATTACATTACCAGCATGAACAAATACGGAGATCAGTTTATACCGATCGAATTCCTGCGGATGATTGTCAATAAAATCCTGAATAGCAAAATTCATTGCAATAGGATGAGAGGCAAGTGAAGGTAATTCGAAAACCTCAACACTAGGAAATCTTCCGGGCGTGTAGCCTGGAAGAGTCCACACAATGTCTACGATACCCTCACGAGCCTGATCGATAAGTGCTGGGGCCTGGCCTCCTAAATGCATGGATGGATATATATCTATGGCAATACGCCCATCAGACTCCGTTTCTACTTTTTTAACCCAGCTTGTCAACATCACAGAATGACCGGGAGTTATTGGAGGTAACATATGATGGAGTTTTAAACGAACCTCCTGTGCGCTTCCAGGAGCAGCGACTACAAATAAGGCTATGACATAAATGATTTTATACATTGGACACATAATAGCCTGAAGAACACCCTAAAGAAGCCTCTTCAAATCTAAAACAGAGATGAGAACCAGCCTAGCCCTCTCTTAGCAACGCAGGTATTGGTGCTCGAGATGCAGACCATGCTGGAAAAACCCCACCTAATACTGCAGTTATGGTCGCTAATGCGATTCCTGTAAGCAATACATCCGGCGTGGTTCTTAAAACGAAATTTATCTGACTAAAAGTAAAAAAATTACTAGTGGCTGCTGATATACCATTAAATGGCAAGGAAAAAAGCGCTCCCAATAACCCAGCAACTAATCCAAGCACACAAGCTTCTAAAAGAAATGCGCTCATAATAGTTCGCCTAGGAAACCCTAGTACTCTCATAGCAGCAATTTCTTTACTCCTTGCAGAAACCTGAGAAAACATAGTATTTGCTGCAGCAAAACAAGCACCAAAACCCATCATAAAGGCTACTAGATTTCCTAACAACAAGAATACGGCACTGGACCTAGTACTTTGTGCCTCAAAATAACTGACCTCATCAAGGGCATCTACAACAATTTGCTGATTATTTTCTGCTGCATTTATTAAAGTCTGAACATCACTTTGAGAGTCTGCTTTCAAACGTGTGGATGAATAATAATTTGTTCGGCGAAACGCATCCCCAAAAACTCGCGTATCACCCCAAATCTCCGATGAGTAACTTGAGCCCTCTGCATCAAAAATACCCACAATATCAAAAGATAGACGCCCCAATTCCAATACCCCGCCCACACCAAGATCAGTAGATGTCCCTGCTAACTGACGACCAACAATAACTTCTGCCGTCCCTGGCACAAATGTACGCCCCTCAGTGAGTTCAATAAAAGGTCGTAGCAAAAATGCCTCTTTTTCTACACCCCTGAGAACAATGTTGGTCTCACTGCCATCAGGGCGTTCTACAATCTGCAAGGTTAAAGTTTCTCCAGAAGCCAATGGATCTCCATCAGGTCCCATTGCGACGCCCGGCAGTGTAGAAAGAATTCTGTGTGTTTCTGATGGAAAATAACTTTGTGTTTCTGTATCTGTGCCTCTACGTAAAACAATCACAGTTGAACTATCGCCACTAGCACCAAAGGCCATTCGCAGACCTTCTCCTAGAGAAAGAATGCCAATATAGACAAGCACAACGAACGCAATAGATAAAATTGTCATCAATGTTGTTGCCTTACGGATAAATAAACTTTTGATGTTGTACTTAATAGGAACCATTAAGTAACCTGTCGAAGCCCATCGACAATTTTTAGATTTATTGCTTGTGCTGCCGGTACTAGCCCAGCTGCAAGCCCTAGAAAAATCCCAATACCCAGAATCAGCATTAATGTCTGCAAAGTAAACTCAAGTGAATTAAATATAACTCCTTGACCAGATAAAAATAATGTTAATGCATTAGTCACAACTGGAGTGATACTTGCGCCAAAAATTGCGCCCAATAATCCTACTCCCAAAGACTCTATCATGACAATTGAAAGAACTTTTGGCCTCGAGAACCCCAAAGTTCTGAGAACAGCAACTTCTGTAACTCGCTCCCTCGAAGCCATTGCCATCGTATTCACAGTAATAAAGAAAATTGATGCGATCACCGCTAAGCCAATCGCATTAAATAGAAACTGAACATTACCAAGCAATTGTAAAAAAGAAAGAAAAAATGCTTCCTCCGTTTCAGCGCGCACCCTGTCTGGAGAATTTTCGAACATAGCTTCAATCTGAGAAATAACTCGATCCATAGAATCAGCTGAATCAAGCCTCAAATAATACATGCCCACTATCCCTGGATTTCCTAATGCTTCTTCAACATATTGCCAATCAAAATACATCCTGCGTTCATCAGATGGATCATCTGGATTGGCAAAGATGCCTCTGAGCGTTAACTCCAAGTCCACCGGAGTTATGTCACCTTGAATGGAAATAACATCGCCAATTTCCCAACCTTGCTCATCAACCAAAGTCTGGCCAGCTATAAAGGAAGCTCGTTCTGAGCGCCATGCGGTAACTTCATCTTCACTTATTACCATCTCAGGAAATACTGATAACAAAGTTTCTGGATTTGTTCCAAATCTGGGAAATCTGTTTTCAGGCCGATCATCGATATATTGACCCTGAAACCAATTAAGAATCGTCATACCTTCAACATGATCAAGTGTCTGTAGCCTCTGCTCATAAGAAGCTGGCAATCTAAATGTCAAAGAGATTGCATTCCTTACAACCAGACGATTCGCTGCTGTACCTTCTACACCTGACATCGCAGCCAAAACAAGCTGCAAAAAAGAAATAAGAACAAGCGCTATTCCTATGCTCAAAACTGTAAGACTTGTACGTAGTTTTTTACGGATCAAGTTACGCCATATCAGCTTCAACATCGTCTAAACCTTAGGGTTTTGGTTCTTTTGGGTTAATAAACCCTTGTCTAAGTGAACTTCTCGAGATGCCTTTAATGCCACTCGCGGATCATGGGTCACCATAACAATGGTCTTAGCAAATTCCTGATTAAGTTGGGTGAGAAGATTAAGCACCTCATCTGCACTCGCAGCATCAAGGTCGCCTGTTGGCTCATCTGCCAATATCAGCTTTGGATCAGTTACCACAGCACGTGCAATTGCTACTCTCTGTTCCTGTCCCCCCGATAATTGTCGAGGGTAATGATGCATTCGATCCTTAAGCCCTACCAATTGTAAAGCCACTTCCACCTTACGCTTTCTCTGGTTCTTTGTAAGATTTGTTAGCGTTAGGGGCAATTCAATATTTTCAAAGGCCGTAAGAACAGGTATGAGATGGTAAAACTGAAAAACAAAACCAATGCTCCGGTGACGCCATCTGGCTAATTGGCTATCACTTAGTGCACCTAACTCCTGACCAGCAATGTGAACCTGACCTAAAGTTGGTCGATCAATTCCAGCCAATAAATTTAATAATGTGCTCTTACCAGAACCGGATGGGCCCATCAAAGCCACAAATTCTCCCTCTTGGACATCCAATGTAATGCCGGCAAGCACCTTAATATTAAAATCATCACGCTGATAATTCTTTGTTACATTGGAAACTTGCACCAAACTTGCTGCCATACATCGTCCTCACTATCTCCCTAAGACTCGTACTCTGGATCCATTTTCCAGCAAGTTCACATCCCTGCGAACAATGGTCTCTCCTCCGCTTAAGCCATCTAATACTTCAACAAATCCTTCTGACTCTGGTCCTAACGTAATTCTTGTTCTAAGTAATTGTTCGTTTTGCACTCTGAACACATAAGCGAAATCATTCTGATACTGTATTGCCTCACTTGGTACTAAAACCTTTGGTGATTTGGGAAGAGCAGATTCCCCTGTGTCCTCCTCAAGAAAGACTACGGTAGAACTCATATCTGGAACCAAGCGTCTGTCCCAGTTATCAAGACTTACCTTGACCTGCACCACAGCTCTTTGCCTGTCAGCTGTAGGTACAATCTGTCTAAGTTTCCCGCTGTACTCAAAATCTGGTACAGCATCGACTCTAATTGTTGCGGGTTGACCAATACGTAATCGTGCTATATAGCTCTCGTTAATATCTGCTTCAATTTCCAATGAAGAAGGATCAGCTAACCGCACGAGATACCCAGTAGATTGTTGAGTAGCAAACCCACCAGGTGCAACCATTTCCCCTACTTCAATATTGCGCTCTATAACAACACCTGATATTGGTGCCCTGATAATTGTGTAATCCAAGTGTGAAAGTGCGGCATCGACTCTTGCTTGAGCAGTGCCCAACTGCGCAACTGCAACATCTCTTTGAGTAATTGCTGCATCGTATAAAGCCTGGGAAGTTAGTTGCTCATCAATTAGCCGAGATTGCCGTAAAAACTCCCGTTCAGAATCAGCCAAACGTGCGCTAGCTTCTGCTAGGGATGCCTCAGCCAAACGCAAATTTGCTTTAAGGTCCTCACTATCAAGTGAGGCAATAATATCGCCAGCCTGAACAGAATCACCTTCATCAACTAAAAGCTCCTCAATTCTACCAATAATTTTTGCACCTACCGATGCCCTTCCACGAGCATATGTATAACCACTTGCAGTAAGAACCGTTGAAGCTTGGGTTGTCGTCAAAATTCGAGCCTGAGTTATCTCTACCTGAGGCGCAAGCAATGTTAATGGCAGAAAATAATAGGCAGCTGCGGCAGGGCCCAATATCAAGACAAAAAACCAAGACAATCGCCGTGCGCGTCTTGGTTTATATGCATCCTCGCTCATTTGAAGCTCAGACAAATCAGGTTTTTCTTTGATTTGAACGTCTGACATAACCTAACTCATCGCATTAAGTACCTGGATAGAACCGTCGTAAATCATACTTAAGGAAACATAAAAAATAACTGCTAACCCAACATAGCCAATCCAGTGGTGACGGGCCAGCAATTTTGCAATATACATAGCGGCTAAGCCCATAAATGCAATTGATAGACCCAATCCAAAAACGAGAACCCATACATGATCTCTTGCCACACCAGCAACTGCCAGCACATTATCGAGGGACATTGAGACATCAGCGACAATAATTTGAATAATGGCCTGTCGAACTGTTTTGGTTGAAGAACTTGTATCCTCAGCATTCTCCACACCAGAATCATTATTAGCTTTAAGAGCTTGCTGCGACTGTTCTCTTAACTCTTTCCAAAGCTTCCAACAAACCCAAAGAAGCAATAGACCACCCAGTAACATTAAGCCAACAATTTGCAGCAAATAAACTGTAAGCAAAGCGAAAAAAACTCGCAGGATGGTTGCTGCTGCAATACCAAAAATCATGATGCGAGCACGCTGTTCACGCGGAAGACCTGCTACGGCCATAGCAACAACTATTGCATTATCACCTGCTAATACTAGGTCCACTATAACGACCTGTATTAATGCAGATAATTCTGAAAGAGAAATAAATTCCATTGATATTCCTATTTAAGGCCTTCTAAGCTTATTTCAATAGTGAACATAACCAGATTTAAAGTTTTGCGCTGGCCCAATGCCACAGGATTATCTATCCTTCCAGATAGCTGTAAAGGAATAAAGCGATGAAGCACCGATTTCAAAACTTAGCCCCAATTTTTTTGGCGTCATTAGTCACATTACCTGCCTTAGCCCAAGATACAAACAATTCAACTACTATCGCTGAAATAACACAAAACAGTGATCGTATAGAAGGATTATTCACACTTTATAGAGACAGAGAGACTGGGTCTACTCATATGGAAATCTCTCCGAAACAACTTAACCAAGAATATATTTATGTTGCTGTAAGCACTGATGGAGTTGTTGAGGGTGGGCATTTTAGAGGACGGTATAGAGACAATCGCATACTTTCCCTTAAACGTTATTTTGATAAAGTGGAAATTCGATCAGAAAATACAGCCTTTTATTTTAATCCAGAGAGCCCATTAAGCCGCGCTGCCAGTGCTAATATAAGTTCTGGCTTACTCGCCTCCCTCCAGATAGATGCTGAAGACGAAGTGACTGGAAACATACTAATCAAAGTAGATGATGTTTTTTCAAGTGAAGCGCTGCTACAGGTAAAAGCAACGCCAGACCCTGATGACGAGCCTGGAGATAGCTTCAAACTCGGTGAGTTAAGTGATGAAAAGAGCAAGATTACAGGTATCCGTAACTACCCTCTAAACACAGATGTGCATGTCGAATATGTGTATGAGAATCCAACTCCCATCGTACGCGGAGATGATGAAATCACTGATAGTCGATATGTGAGCATTTTCATACAGCATTCTTTTATGGCTGTACCTAAAAATAACTACGTGCCTCGCCTAACAGACCACCGGATGGGATTTTTTGCGCAGCAAGTTACTGATTTAACAGATGGCAGTGTAACGCCTTATAGGGATCTTGTAGAACGATGGCATTTAGTAAAGAAAAACCCCTCTGAACCAATTTCAGAGCCCATCGAACCGATTATCTGGTGGATAGAAAATACAACACCCATAGAATTTCGAGATTCAATTAAAGAAGGTGTTTTAGCCTGGAATCAGGCTTTCGAAAAAATTGGATTTAAAAATGCTCTGGTGGTTAAAGTACAGCCTGATGACGCTGAATGGGATGCCGAAGATATAAGATACAATGTCCTAAGATGGACTTCATCTCCAACACCTCCTTTCTCCGGCTACGGCCCATCTTTTACAAACCCAAGGACTGGGCAAATCATCGGCGCAGATATCATGCTTGAATTTGCTGGGGTAACTAGAAGGTTGCAATACCAACGTGTCTTAGAGAACCTAGACAGTGGTGCTTTGACTGAATTTTTTGAAGCTGGTTATTGTAACGTGGGCTATGGGATGCACATTAGTCAGGCATTTGGTCGAATTGCTATTAACTCAATGCAACTTGGGTCAGCACAGGAAGAACAACTCATTCACGAATTTCTTGTTGATCTTACTATGCATGAAATTGGTCATACCTTAGGGTTTGCACACAATTTTGCTGCATCTAATCTGCTGACATATGAAGAAATATACGATCCAGCTGCGGTAAATAAACGTTCATTACATGCATCCGTCATGGACTACACTGATATCCATATAGCGACAGAGGGACGAGAACAGACAGCCTACTTTGGCACCAAACCCGGACCTTATGATGATTGGATAGTTGAGTATAGTTACTCTTCTGCACTGGAAAACCCACAAATGGAAGCAGAAAGATTGGCGTCAATAGCTTCTCGCTCAACAGAAACTTCATTACTTTTTGGTACGGATGATCATGTAATGCGTGCTCCAGGTGTTGGCATGGATCCAAGAATCCATTGGTATGACATGACAAGTGAGCCTATACGCTATGCTGAAGACCGATTGAACTTAATTGAAAACCTTCTGCAAAATGCAAGAGAAAAAAATATAACCGTCGGAGAGTCATATCAAGAATTACGAGATGCATATGTAATTATGTTGTCTCAATTCTCACGCTCAATTGGAGTACTGATGCACCAAATAGGAGGAGTGCACATTAACCGTTCAGTTGTAGGGCAACTTGGATCTCAACCTGCTTTTGTGCCGGTAGATTCAGAAACTCAAAATTACGCAATGAGTGTTCTGACAGATCATCTTTTTGCACCCGATGTTCTTTCTGCATCTAAGGATCTCTATGCCAATCTTCAAGAGCAAAGAAGATTATGGAACTTCTACGGTCAAACTGAAGACCCAAAAATTCATCAATGGATTCTTAGCGTTCAAAACAATGTTTTAGACCATCTACTACATCCAACGGTAATGACTCGAATTACTGACTCTCGTCTATACGGCAATGAGTATGAACTTGCCGATATGATGGCTGACCTTACATCGGGAATTTTTGACGATGATCTACGCGGAGATATCAATACTTTTAGACAAAACCTACAGATTGAATATGTCTCAAGACTGATAAATATTATCGAAAGCCCAGAACATGATTACCCTTCCAAGTCTATGTCCTTATACCAGTTACGAGACATTGAAAGAATGTTAAGTCGAAAGCGTCGAGGAAATATAGAAACACAAGCCCATACTGCAAATATTATTTACCTTATAGGAAATGCATTAGAAGAAAACACTTAAACTACTACTAAGGAAGAAACTAAATCTAATACTTGATTACATGTAAATACTTTGGGCCTATCTTGCAATCTCTAATGAGTTTCCCTAAAACGTCTCTGGTATATATTGATGCCCTGTCGGCGTTTCTTTTAACCTTTTGTTAGGGCTTCATCTGATGGTCAATCTATGTATTTTTCAACCATTATGTCTCACTAACTTCCAGAAACTTTCCAGTTTTCTATCCTGAATATAGTATTCTTCACCTCTTAACCTCTGCGCACCATAGATTTTGTTATTTGACTAACATTTCAAACGCTTCTATAAGGCACAATGTTATAAAGTTATAGTGTATTTTTTAAGAATCATTAAATTTTTGATGTAAATCTAAGAACTTCAAACCAAATTCATGAATATTATTAGCAGCTTATACACACCTCACCAGAGAGCATTGAGATCAAACACCTTCACTTCTATAACAAACTCTAGTTTTATCATAATCATCCTAGGGTCAATGCTTCCTATCCTAGTGAATGCTCAGAATGAGCAACGATCACCAGCTCAGGAGATGGAAACCATTGTTGTTGAAGCAACTCGGATCAGTAGACCCCTAGGTCAGGTGCCTACAGCTATCAGTGTAATTAACCAAAATGAAATTCAGCTTGGCAGACAACAACTTGGGCTAGATGAGGCGCTTGCAAGGGTACCTGGCGTATTTATGCAAAACCGCTATAACTTTGCGCAAGACTTAAGAATTTCAATGCGTGGTTTTGGGGCACGTGCAGCCTTTGGAATACGGGGTATTAAAATTCTTGTGGATGGCATTCCAGAAACACTGCCTGATGGAACTGGCCAAGTAGATAGTATTGACCTTGGTGCCACTCAAAATATTGAGGTTATACGTGGGCCTAGTTCTTCACTTTATGGAAACGCTTCAGGTGGAGTTATAAATATTACTTCTGAAGAGGGGCCGGAATCGCCATATATCAGCACGAGAATTAGCAGCGGAGATTATGGGTTTCAAAAAGTTCAGCTAAAAGGAGGCGGTCAAACTGACTCTTTAAACTACTTTTTAAGTTTTTCCGATATGGAAATTGATGGTTATAGAGAACATAGTCAGGCAAAAAATACCCAATTCACAGGTCGGTTTAATTTCGATTTAGGAGAAGAAAGAAACTTCCGTGTTGTCTTTAATGCGACAGATCAACCGGTGTCAAACGACCCGGGTGGTGTAAAAGAAGCTGATGCTATAGCAAACCCTCGATCTGCTCGAGATAGAAATGTGGCCTATGATACCGGAGAATCATTGAACCAAGAACGCGTAGGAATGCTCTACTCAACTCCTATTGGCTTGAATGGAGAATTAACAGGAAGAAGTTATTTTGTCTGGAGAGATTTTAGCAATAAATTGCCACAATGGCCGGTAGCAGATGCTGTAGACCTGAAGAGGTTTTTCTCTGGTGGTGGCATCACATACACTCACTCAAACGTTCTAGCTGAAATGCCAAATCAGTTGATTATTGGTTTTGACATCGATGATCAAAATGATGAGAGAAAGCGCTACCTCAATAATAAGGGCACGCTTGGTGCGCTTCTTTTTAATCAAAACGAAGACTTCTCAGCTCTTGGTTTTTTTATACAGGATGAGCTTAGCGTAAATGAAGAGTTGCAACTGAGTTTTGGTCTTCGTTACGATGAAGTGGAGTATTCAGTTACAGATAATTTTCTCAGTGACGGAAATGATTCTGGCAACCGAAAGCTAAATGATACGAGCCCTATGTTGGGAGCAATCTATAACTTATCTCCAACAGTAAATCTGTTTGGATCTATTGCAACCTCCTTTGAGACACCAAGCACAAGTGATTTTGCAAATCCCAATGGAGGTGGTGGATTTAACCCATCTCTGGAACCACAGCGTGCAACAAATCGTGAAATAGGTGTGCGCGGCGCACTTGGGGAACGCCAATACCTAGAGCTTGCGTTTTTTACCATTGACATTGATAAGGAAATAGTCCCGTACGATAACGATGGAAGAACTTACTATCAAAATGCGGGCACCTCCAGCCGATCTGGAATGGAGCTTAGCTGGACTTCTAATCCCAATGACCGAGTTCGAACTTCCTTATCATATAGTTATGGAGATTTTAAGTTTGATACTTTCCAGACAATTACTTTAGATAGCAATGGTACTAAATCAGTTGATAAGGACTACTCAGGCAATCAAACTCCTGGAACTGTTAAACATCTCTTATTTGGCGAAATTAGCTATACCCACCCAGACGGATATTTTGGTGCATTGGATTTTATGTATGTCGGCGAGCAATTTGCCAATAATGCAAATACCGTAAAGGTAAAAGACTATACTATTGGAAATCTTCGTCTTGGGTACGAAAGGGAAATTGGCTCAATGATTCTTTCCCCTTTCGTAGGTATTAACAACTTGTTTGACGAAAATTACTACTCGAATATCCGTCTAAATGCGTTTGGTTCGCGTTATTTTGAAACAGCACCAAGAAGAAATATCTATGCCGGTATCACGGTAGATTTCGGGCTTCGTTAGATAAACAATGAGCGTATACCTCGGGCTCGGCTCTAATCTGGGAAATCGCCATGAAAACCTTGCTCTAGCATTAGCTCAACTTCAAGAACATGAATTGAAGGTAAAACGTATTTCACCAATTGTAGAATCCCCTGCTTTATTACCTGAAAATTCACCTCCAGAATGGGACTCCCCATTCTTGAATCTTGTAGCCGAATGCGAGACGGATGCTACTGCAGAAACAATCAAGGATTGGATAGATGAGATTGAAAAAGCATTAGGTCGGAGTTCCGGTCCTCGCTGGTCACCAAGACCAGTTGATATCGATATTCTTTTATGGAAAAACTCAAAAATACAAACAAAAAAACTCAGCATTCCTCACAAAGATATTCAAAATCGTAATTTCGTTCTTACGCCATTGATTGCACTTTCCCCACGCTTAAAAACTCCAAACTCAACCGGTGAATCTCTACTAGACTGGTCTATGAAATTGTCAGATCACATTCCATTATGGATGGGAATTGTCAATGTAACTCCAGATTCTTTCTCTGATGGAGGTAATTTTATTAATTGGGAATCAACAAAATCGCATATCCAAGAGATGATAGATGCGGGAGTACATATTATTGATGTAGGTGGAGAATCAACTCGACCTAAAGCTACACCAGTTACATTAGAGACAGAATGGAAGCGGGTCGCACCTATTTTAGAAGAGTTGATTGACATCCGAGAAAACTCACTTTTTGGACCAATGATTAGTATTGATACCTATCGCGTCAGTACCGCCAAAAAAGCCCTCCAACTTGGAGTCGATATTGTTAACGATGTAAGCGGACTTAGATCCCCTGAAATGATTGATTTAGCAGGAGAAAGTGGCGCCGAGTTTATTGCTATGCATCAGTTGACATTACCTGTAGACCCACAAAAAACCCTACCTCATGATTGCTGTCCCTTTAATGTTGTAGAGCGTTGGCTACTTGAGAGCATTGAGTTGTGGGATAAAGCTGGCCTTGATCTCAATCGACTTTTATTCGACCCAGGCATAGGATTTGGAAAAACCGCAACTCAATCCCGAGAGCTTTTAACCCGTGCTGGTGAATTTAGGGCCCATGGCATAAGAGTTGTTGTAGGACACTCGCGCAAATCGTTTCTCTCAGCTACTGTAGACAACGACATAACAAACAGGGATCTCGCTACTACAGGCATTTCTATGAAACTTTGTGCCCAAGGAGTAGACATCATTAGAGTTCACAACGTGCCTATGCATACAGCTACCTATCGTGGCTGGAGCCTTACAAAAAATGCTAAGCTATAACCCAGCACATACTTTGCTGAAAAGAAGATTTTGAAGCAAAATAAAGATTGGATGACTAAAAATTAAGAACAAAAATCAGTGTTGCCTTCGTGCTAATAATATATAGAAACAACTGGAGAACAAAATGTTTCGACAGACATGCCAGCTAGGCGCTAGCCTCACCCTAATTGCAACAGTAACTGCATTATCAAGCAACATAGTCCATGGCCAGAACTCAACAAGCTATGCAGCAATACCGGGCATTACAGGAGGACAAGATATGTTTGGCGCCTACGAAGTTGCGCATGGATGGCCTAAGGATATATCGGCTTTGGCTGGCGCCGAAGAATGGACATTTGGGGCCGGACAAAGTGTTTTTGCTGAGAGCTCCAATCGAATTTTTTATCTGCAGCGTGGGCTCCTACCAAAAATAGAAGCACCAAGCCCTCGAAGACTGCCTGAAGTTGCTCCCAGTGTTGCTTTTCCATTTAGTGGGATATGGCGAAATGCCACAAGAGCTAGTTTACCTACAGCAGGTGGCACAGGCGGCATTGCCGAGCAAGGTGTGACAGCTTGGATAGATGGCGGTGGAAGACTTGGAATAGATGCAAAATGGGAACATTGCATACTAGTTTTTGATGGAGAAGGAAATGTTATTGAGTCTTGGAGCCAGTGGGACTCGATGATGCAACGCCCTCACTATGTGGCAATTAATCCTTACGACCCAGAAAAACATGTATGGATAATTGATGACCACAAACATGTAATTCATAAATTTACTAATGATGGATCTACACTCGTGCAAACAATTGGCACATATGGGGAATTGGGTGCTGATGAAACCCATTTTAATCGACCTACTTTTATGGCTTGGTTCCCTGATAGTAGCTTTGTTGTATCTGATGGATATAACGGAACACGTGTTGTCAAATTTGATGCTGAGGGTAATTACCTTACTTCCTGGGGAGAACTAGGCACTAATGGAAATGAAACCCGTCCAGCCTATTGGAACAATGTACACGGCATTGCCGTTGATCCGGCAACAAATCGAGTATTTGTAAACGACAGAGGTAATCGGCGAATACAGGTATTTGATGATGAGGGCACATATCTCTACGAATGGAATGTTGGTGCCCGCGGAAACATACATATGTTTATCATCACAGAGGATGGTCATCTTTGGGCTGCAGATCGAAATTCTCATAAAATTTTAAAGTATGATTTAGATGGTAACTTTTTGTATTCTTGGGGTACCTTTGGTGATTTTCCAGGTGGTATTGCAGGAGTTCATGGGATGAGTGTTGATGAAGAGGGAAATGTTTATCTTGCGCAAGTTGACAATAAAGGTGGCGTACAAAAATTTGTACCAAAAGAAGGCGCAAATCCGGACTATCTAATCAGCAAACCAGTACTTGCAGGCTGGTAAGGGTCGTTCTCTAAAAAATAAAGTAAGTCTCTAAAGCATAATTTCTGTTATGGAATTATGCTTATGTTAAGTAATTTGGATTGATGCTCTAAGCAATAACCCAGGAATATTTACATGTCATTAAGGCTGGCATTGTTTGGACAGGCACCTCTAGCTATAGCATGCTTAGAACGCCTACAAAAAGCAGGTCATATCATAAGTGTAGTGTACACGCCTGAAGATGGCTCCAGGACTGATGCACTAGCATCATATGCCCGAAGTCTTGGCTTAGATGTGATTCAATGCAAATACTTTCAACATAAAGATGGATCGCCTATTCCTGATATTGTTAATACCTACCAGAGATATGAAGTTGATTTAAACGTACTCGCATCATTCACATCATTTCTACCTTCAGTTATCTCAGATTCTCCACAACATAAAAGCATCTGTTATCACCCGTCTCTTTTGCCAAAATACCGCGGCGGAAATGCACTACAGTGGCAAATCATAAATGGAGAAATTGAAACCGGGGTTAGCATATTTGTCCCAGATTCAGGTATTGATACAGGCCCAATCGTCATACAAAAAGGTGGTGTACAGATCGCCTCGAGTGATACGGTAGGATCACTTTTTTTTGACAAACTAGCGCCACTGGGGGTAGAGGCAATTATTGAAGCGGTCTCTGCTATCGATGAGGGAACCGCAAGTATCAAAGATCAAAATGAATCCTTGGCATCATTCCAGAAACTAGTCGATAAAAACGATGCGATGATCGACCTAAGTATGTCTGCAACTGATATTGATCGTCTTATTCGAGGATGTGACCCACAACCAGGTGCTCACCTACCATATGCAGGTAAATTATTAAAACTTTACGATACCTCATTGCTAAGTCCAAGCGATCAAGTCCCTGGAACTATAATTAGCATGAATGATAGCTCCATAGTGATAGCGCTAAACAATAGTTCATTAAGAATAGGAAAAGTACGATTTGATAATGGAAAGGAACCTGCTAAAAAATTTGCCGAACGACATAGTCTTAACGTGGGTAGCACCCTTATATCTAAATGATAAACCGTATAACAGGAGACCTAAAAACTTTTTAAATTTAATGCTTTCCAAATTCCCCTACATACCCTGATAGTTTGGCCCACCCCCACCTTCCGGCGGAATCCAAACAATGTTCTGATTTGGATCCTTAATATCGCAAGTCTTACAGTGTATGCAATTTTGAGCATTAATCTGTAGTCGTACACTATCTCCCTCATCAATGAACTCATAAACTGCTGCAGGACAATATCGTGACTCCGGTCCAGCATATTTTTCATAATTATCTGTAATGGAAAGAGCCTCATCTTTTAACGTCAAATGACATGGTTGATCTTCTACATGATTCGTATTGGAAATGTATACAGAAGATAATCGATCAAAACTTAATACACCATCAGGACTTGGGTATTTGATAGGTTTACACTTTGAAGCCAGTTCCAATGCCTGATGATCTTTTTCTTTATTGTGAAGCGTAAAAAGGACTCTACCTTGCAGTACAGATTGCTCAATAAAATTAAAAAAAGCTCCGCCAAACAATCCAAACTTATGCAAAGCAGGACCAAAATTTCTTGCTTGATGCAGTTCTTCATAAACCCATGATTTACGAAAATGAGAAGCAAAACTTTCAATTTCTTTTCCGTCCAATGCTTCCGACATAAAAGCATCAAAAACCACCTCAGCCGCAATTATTCCCGACTGCATCGCCGTATGTGTACCTTTGATTTTTGCAAAATTGAGCGTCCCCCCGTTACAACCAATTAGCAAACCACCAGGTACAGTCTGTTTTGGTAAAGAATTAATCCCACCCTTAGTTATAGAACGAGCACCGTATGCAAGCCTCTTGCCCCCCTGCAAGGTAGAACTAACCAAAGGATGGTGTTTGAAATTTTGAAACTCCTCAAAAGGGCTGAGATACGGATTGGTATAACACAAGTCTACAATCAGCCCGACAACAACCTGCGATTCTCCAATGTGGTACATAAAAGACCCCCCAGGCGCTTTACCATTGAGAGGCCAGCCAGCACCATGCACAACACGGCCACTTTGAAATTGCTCTGATGGAATCTCCCACAACTCCTTAAGTCCAATAGCATAATGCTGTGGATCAACTCCATCATCTAAATTGAAATGCTCAACTAACTGCCTTCCTAAATGCCCACGCGAACCTTCTGCAAAAATAGTTTGCTTAGCAAACAATTTAATTCCAGCTTCATAAGATTCTTTAGGTTTTCCATCAGAATCACGGCCCATCTCTCCTGTTCTGACTCCCCGCACTGCCACATCATCAATTAATAATTCAGTTGCTGAAAACCCTGGAAAGATATCAACACCAAGCTGTTCTGCCTGATTGCCAAGCCACCGACAAAAATCGCCAAGGCTAACCACATAATTACCTTGGTTATGCATTGTCTTTGGCACAAAAAAATGCGGCACTCGAATTGATTTAGTTGGCCCAGTGAAAAAATAAAACTCATCCTCACTAACCAAAGTATTTAAAGGTGCGCCTAGATTTTTCCAATTTGGCAACAACTCATCAAGTGCGCGTGTTTCAATTACTGCGCCAGACAGAGTATGTGAGCCTATTTCGGACCCCTTCTCAATCAAACAAACACTAAGGTCTTTTCCTGAGCTAACTGCAAGTTGTCTCAGCCTTATTGCTGTAGCAAGCCCAGCTGGGCCTGCGCCAACTACTAAAACATCGTACTTAAGAAACTCTTCTTCCATCCAACACCATATCGGGCTAACAATATTAATTCATTGATATTAGAGCTAATGCAAGGGTATCAGTCCAGAAAAAAGCTAGTAAATATGTATCCCTCAGACTAAAGTTTTCTCAGAAATACTTCCAGAACGCCCAAAAATGTGAACAATAGCCGAGCCATAAGCTAAACAATTACAGATATTGTGAAAATACTCATACCACTGAAACGCGTTATTGACTACAACGTCCGCGTCCGTATCAACCCCGACGGCTCTGGGGTAGTACGTGACGGTGTCAAAATGAGTATTAACCCATTTGATGAAATTGCGCTTGAGGAGGCCTTAAGAATTAAAGAACGCGGCGAGGCAACAGAAATTATTGTTATTACCATTGGCACACAAGAAAATCAGCAACAACTGCGCACTGGATTAGCTATGGGTGCTGATAGAGCCATTCTAATAGAAACCTCAGAGGAATTAGAGCCTCTGACCATAGCTAGAGCTCTAAAAGTGCTAATCGACCGTGAAGACCCGCAACTAGTAATAATGGGCAAGCAGGCAATCGATAGTGATAACAATCAGACTGGCCAAATGCTAGCAGGCTTGTGGAATAGACCACAGGCTACCTTTGTATCAGAGCTAACTCTTTCTGAGGGAACCGCAACCGCGGTTAGAGAAGTAGATGCTGGCCTAGAAGTCATCAAGGTAAAGTTGCCTGCTGTAATAACTAGTGATTTGCGACTTAATGAGCCTCGATACGTCAAACTTCCTGAGATAATGAAAGCAAAGAAAAAACCTCTAGATACCATTCCCTTTTCAGAACTTGGCATGACCCCGGAAACTCAGTTTTCTATTGTTTCCATAGAAACACCGCCCAAACGACCGAAAGGAATAATGGTTGAAAATGTTTCTGAGCTCGCAAAAGCTCTGCAGGATAGAGGGCTTATATGATGTCTAACATCTTAATTATAGCCGAGCATAATGGGAAAGAACTGAATTCTAGTACAGCCAAGTGTGTGACCTGCGCAAAAAAAATCCATCCTGACTCTATAGACGTAGTTGTACTAGCGGCAGATAGCCATCAAATTGCAACTGAAGCTGCTGCGCTTGAAGGTGTCAGCAAAGTTATCAGAGTAGATCACCCGGTTAATGAATACCCCCTTGCAGCAACATTAGCACCTCAAATAATAGAACTTGCAAATAAATATACTCATATTTTAGGGCCATCAACCACTTTTGGTAGAGATTTAATGCCAAGGGTTGCTGCACTACTTGGGGTTGGTCAGTTGAGCGATATTATGGGCGTAGAAAACGCCTATAGATTTAAAAGACCAATCTACGCTGGCAATGTTATTGTCACTGTTGAAGCTCCTAGTGACCGCATCCTCATAGCCACTATTCGGTCGGCGTCATTTGCTGCTTCTGAGCAAACTGGCAATGCCATAATTGAAAAATATTCCATTAATGTAGACCTACCAAAACATACTAGTTTTTTAGACTTACGCAGTGATTCTGGAAGCAGCAGACCCGATCTACAAACAGCGACAAAAGTTGTTTCTGGTGGTCGGGCATTAGGCAGCAAAGATAACTTCGACCTCATATATGAACTAGCAGATGTCATTGGGGGAGCAGTAGGCGCATCACGAGCTGCGGTAGACTCAGGATATGTTGGAAATGATCTTCAAGTTGGACAAACTGGGAAAATAATTGCCCCAGATCTATATATTGCTCTAGGAATATCTGGCGCAATTCAACATTTAACAGGAATGAAAGATTCAGGAACAATAGTAGCTATTAATAAAGATGAAGATGCCCCAATTTTTGAGATAGCAGACTTTGGTTTAGTAGAAGACCTATTTACTGCAATACCAGATCTAATTGCCGCTCTAGAAAAATAATCACTTGAAAATAGTAACAACTTTAAACATAAAGCTTACGAATTTCTTCACAAACAATTTTTAGCCCAGCAGCTACCACATCATCATCTTGAGAATAAGATAACCGCAAACACTCATCTTGATGCTGCCATTTGTGCTCAAGTCCCGGGAAAAAATGATGCCCTGACATAACGAAGACTTTTTTTTCCTTTAATCTTTTATAAAGTTCATGACTTGTTATAGGCAAGTCTGGTAACCACAACCAGAGAAAAAATGCTCCCTCTGGAACATGAACCTTAAACGGTACACCGTCTAATTCACGTTTTAATATCTCACATGCAATCTGCAATTTGTTTTTATAAAACGACACAACATGATGGCGGCTTATCTCTATAATCTCACCGCTATCAATCCATGGTTGGACTATCACAGGCCCCGCACTTGAAACAGCAAGACTATGTACAGCGGTTATATTTGACATTGCCCCAATCAGCTCCTCCTTGGCAATAATTATCCCTGTACGAATACCTGGCAAACCAAGCTTGGAAAGGCTCATTGTCATAATTACATTGTCATTCCAAAGCGGTGTAGCTTCAGTAAACATGATATTAGGGAAAGGCAAACCATATGCGCTATCTATTACCAAAGGAATACCAGCATCTCTTGCCAACTCATCAAGTTTGCGAAGCTCCTGATCAGTAATCACGTTACCCGTAGGGTTTGTAGGCCGAGAAACACAAATCGCCGCAATATCATTACCAATCTGAAGTGCGTCAAAGTTAACACGATACTTAAAAATGCGTTCTGATATTTCTTCTATTTCTGGCCGATAAGATACAAACATATGGTCAGATAGGCCAACATCCGTATACCCAATATACTCAGGAGTAACAGGTAGAAGAATTTTCTTGAACCCTCCATCTGAAAACTCTCCAGCCAGAAGATTGAATAGAAGAAAAAAACCTGTCTGACTCCCGTTAGTAAGCAAAATATTTTCTGAAGTAAGCGACCAGCCATATTCAGATTCAAGAAGACTAGCCAACCCTTTTCGAAACTCGATATCTCCTTTCGGATGAGAATAACTACCAAACATACTTATGCTGCTAGATTCACTTACTGCTATTTCAGCTAACCGATTTCTAATAAGCACTTGAATCTCAGGAATATTGCCAGGGTTACCACCTCCTAGAAGCAAAACATTATTCTTCAAAGCGGCTACTAAACCGAGATCCTCCATAAGTTCTGCCGCACCCGTTGGTCGTGATAAGCGCTCACCAAATTTAGACCATTTGTTTTTCATTGGGATTGATTAATTGGCGCCTTACCTACTAAATCATGAGCTAACTACTTGATACGGTCAGCACGAGTGTAAATATTTAGCTTATTTTCTTTTAGAAACCCAACAAGTGTCATACCAAACTCCTCCGCTAACTCAATAGCGAGCGAAGATGGTGCGCCTACAGCAGCAAGTAAAGGTAGTCCTGCCATCATAGCTTTTTGCATTAACTCAAAACTAGCTCGGCCGCTTACAATGACGCCATATTGATCTAGAGGAATTTCATCCGCTTGCAACGCTTGACCTACTAATTTATCAAAAGCGTTATGCCTTCCAACATCCTCACGAATCTCGATAACATTTCCTGAGGCATCAAACAACCCACAAGCATGAAGACCACCAGTTTGTTTAAAAACAGCCTGCTTCTTTGCTAAAGCACCAGGAATGTGCCCAAGTTGTTGAGCATTTATAGTCAAATCAAGATCATGCAGATCATAATGTCCCTGAACTGCAACAGCTTCAAGTGAAGACTTACCGCATACGCCACAACTCGATGAAGTATAAAAGTGCCTCTCAAGTCGATTCAGGTCTACATCTACATCATCTGATAATTCCACGCGCACAACATTGATAAGTCCATTTGGTGATGGAGGGCCACAGGGCGCAACAGAAAAAACATCCCTTTTCCTTGTAACAATGCCTTCACTAAAAAGAAAGCCAATCGCAAGTTCCCTATCGTTACCGGGGGTACGCATAGTAATAGAAATGCTCTGTTCAACGCGTTCGCCATCAGTAGGTGATGTGTATGCCAAACGGATCTCTAGTGGCTCTTCCGTTGCAACATAGTCATCTAACTTTCCTGCCCCTACTCCAATACGATCGATACTAAAGCGCTTAACGCTTTGTCGGGTTTTGAGATCATTAATTTTCAATCGCTAACCCGTCGTATACGAGCCGAATCGACCTCCCCGATATTTCGACAACCTAGTATGCGAATATCTCGTTCAATATCGGTTCGTAAAATCTCTAGAGCCCTATCAACACCAGCCTCTCCCCCTGCACCAAGTCCAAAGAGGTAAGGGCGGCCTGCAGAACAAGCAGTAGCTCCTAACGCTAGCGCCTTCAATACATGAACCCCACGCCTAACGCCTCCTTCTAGGATAACTTCCATACGATCTCCCACTGCATCCACAATCTCCGGCAGTACCTCTACAGGTGCTGGTGACGAATCCAACTGTCGCCCCCCATGGTTAGAAACCATAACCGCACTTGCTCCTACCTCAGCGGCACGAATAGCATCTTCAGCAGAAAGAATGCCTTTTATAGCAAAAGGTCCACCCCATTCTTCAATCATCCAAGCAGCATCATCCCAACTAACCGTGCGATCTAACTCATCGTTAAAAAAGCTAACCAATGTTGTTACATCACCTTTTACGCGATCTTTTACATTAGAAAGCTCAAGTGGAGGATGAGTAAAATAATTCCAGACCCATCTAGGATGCATTGCAAAATTAAACAGGCTTGAAAGAGTTAATTGCGGGGGAATTGTCATACCGGTAACCAAGTCTCTCTCACGATTTCCTGCTATTGGAACATCAACAGTTAACGCCAAGGCGTCGTAACCTGATTCTTTACATCGTTGAATAAACTCACGATTAAGCCCTCGGTCCTTAAATACATAAATCTGAAAAAGCTTTGGTCCATCTGTGGCCTCTGCTACTTCTTCAATGCTAGCTGTTGATATTGACGACAGTGAATACATTGTTCCTGCTCTATTTGCTGCCCTTGCAACACCCGTTTCACCATGATGATGAAAAAGCCTACCCATTGCAGTTGGAGCACAAAAGAAAGGCATACTAATTTCACGGCCAAATACAGTTGTAGTCAGATCTATTTCACTTACATCAACTAAAAAACGAGGAACGAGTTCATATCGGTCAAAAGCATCAGTATTCTGCCGCATAGTCCATTCGTCACCAGCAGCCCCATCAATATAATGAAACATTGGTGCTGGTAAACGACGTGATGCACGCTCTCTAAGACGTGCGATGTTATAACAACGTTCAAGTGCTCGACTCATATTTACTACTCCGCGTCCCGGCGCTCTTCAATAAGTTGTTCTAATGCCTGTTTAGCAACTGTGGATAGTTTCGCTTCCCCCGTAGACATATATTCAGCAATTTCATCCAACATGAGTGGACTCCAAAAACGTCGCAAATGATCTAGTACTCCTGCAACGGCTTTACTTTTATCAGGCCCGTAATCCCAATTATCTGCAATTTGATTGGCCATTTTGACCATTTTCTTTGGTTCCATTGCGGTCTAAGTTTAAACGACTTGAGCTGAAGCTTTAGCCTTATGCAGAAGTTCCAACTGCTCTTTGGTAAATTCTTCAAACTCTTGTTGCCAATCTGATAGCTGCGCAACCTTATATGCTTGAACAGCTGTGACTTTGAATTCTGGACAGTTTGTGGCCCAATCTGAATTATCAGTAGTCACTACGTTTGCACCAGACTCTGGGTGATGAAAAGTTGTATAAATCACTCCTGGTTGAACGCGCTCTGTAATATTTGCTCTTAAAACAGTATCACCAGCGCGACTCTTTAGACCAACCCAATCACCCTGCTCAATACCTCGTTGCTCAGCATCGTGCGGATGAATTTCAACTGTATCCTCATCATGCCATGTCATGTTTTTAGTTCGACGAGTCTGTGCTCCTACATTGTACTGGCTCAATATTCTTCCAGTTGTGAGAATCAATGGGTATTTTCTGGTTGTTCGCTCATCAGTAGCCACGTAGGGCGTTACCCGGAATAACCCCTTACCTCTAACAAACTCTTCCACATGCATGGTAGGAGTACCTTCAACCGCCTCATCATTACAAGGCCATTGAATTGCCCCTAACTTATCAAGCTTTTCGTAGCTCACGCCCTTAAAAGTGGGTGTGAGTCTAGCTATCTCATCCATAATTTCACTTGGATGTTGATAATTCATAGGATAGCCCATAGCATTTGCCAACATCTGAGTGACTTCCCAGTCTTCATAACCTGCCAGTGGATCCATTGCTTTTCGGACCGGAGAAATTCTTCGTTCGGCATTAGTGAATGTTCCATTTTTTTCTAGAAATGAAGAACCAGGGAGAAACACATGAGCAAACTTCGCAGTCTCATTTAGAAAAAGATCTTGCACAATCATGCATTCCAATGAAGAAAGCGCAGCAGTAACATGGTGAGTGTCCGGGTCAGATTGTGCTACATCTTCACCCTGTACATACATACCTTTGAATTGCCCGGCAATAGCAGCATCAAACATATTAGGTATACGAAATCCTGGCTCTGCCATTAACTTCACACCCCACTCATTCTCAAATAATGTTCGTGTAAGTTCATCAGAAATGTGGCGATATCCCGGAAGCTCATGAGGGAAAGACCCCATATCGCATGCCCCTTGCACATTATTTTGACCACGTAATGGATTAACACCGACACCCTCACGCCCCAGATTACCTGTTGCCATTGCTAGATTTGCAATGCCCATGACCATGGTTGAACCTTGGCCGTGTTCTGTGACTCCTAATCCATAATAAATTGCCCCGTTTGGCGCAGATGCATAAAGCCGTGCTGCAGCCCTGACATCGCCACTGGGCACGCCCGTCACAGACTCCATGGATTCCGGTGAATTAATATCATCTAAGATGAAATTTCTCCAATCCTCATATGCATCCTTTTCACAACGATCTTCTATATATGATTTAGACTCTAAGCCCTCGGAAAGCACAACATGCGCCATTGCATTTATGAGGGCAACGTTTGTGCCAGGCTTTAACTGCAAATGGTAATCTGCAGCTACATGAGGTGATCTAACAAGATCAATACCTCTAGGATCTACAACAATCAACTTCGCGCCTTCACGTAAACGTCGTTTCATCTGCGACCCAAAAACAGGATGAGCTTCAGTTGGATTTGCGCCTATCACTATTATTGCATCAGACTTTAGGACAGAATCAAATGCCTGCGTCCCCGCTGACTCGCCTAAAGTTGATTTCAATCCATAACCAGTTGGGGAGTGGCATACCCGCGCACATGTATCGACATTATTATTTCCAAAGCCAGCCCGCACTAATTTTTGTACTAAGTATGTCTCTTCGTTTGAGCAACGTGATGAAGTGATTCCGCCGATAGAACCTGAACCATATTTGGTTTGTATGCCCTTCAATTTAGCTGCAGAAAATGAAATTGCTTCTTCCCAAGAAACCTCCTTCCAAGGATTGTGAATCGAATCTCTAATCATAGGTTTAGTAATCCGATCCTTATGTGTTGCATAGCCAAATGCAAATCTCCCTTTAACACAAGAATGGCCATGATTAGCTTTACCGTCCTTGTTTGGAATCATCCGCACAACTTCTTGGCCCTTCATCTCAGCCCTGAAAGAACATCCAACACCGCAGTACGCACATGTAGTTATCACGGTATGTTCAGGCTGTCCTTTACTGATGAGGGAATTTTCTGTCAAAGTAGCTGTGGGACAAGCTTGAACACAAGCCCCACAAGATACACATTCTGAATCAAGAAATGGCTGATCCTGACTAGCTGCAACCTTTGACTCAAACCCCCGACCATCGATTGTCAGCGCAAAGGTGCCTTGAACCTCTTCACAAGCTCTTACACACCTTGAGCAAACAATGCATTTGCTAGGGTCAAATGTGAAATAAGGGTTGCTTTTATCTTTTTCAGCATCTAGATGATTCTCACCTGCGTAACCGTAGCGAACATCACGAAGCCCAACCGCTCCTGCCATATCTTGGAGTTCACAATCACCATTTGTAGGGCAAGTTAAACAATCGAGCGGATGATCTGAAATATATAACTCCATGACATTACGACGCACATCTGCAAGCCGATCGTTCTGAGTTGTTACCTTCATCCCCTCAGAAACCTCTGTCGTGCATGAAGCTGGAAGCCCTTTTGCCCCTTCAATTTGAACAAGACAAAGCCGGCAGGAACCAAAAGCCTCAAGACTATCAGTGGCACAAAGTCTTGGAATATTAATACCAGCAAGCGCAGCCGCTCTAATGACTTTTGTACCCTCGGGCACCGAGATTTCTTTTCCATCTACTGTGAGCGAAACAGAATTACCCGATGTAACATCCGGTGTCCCCAAATCTAGCGGCCGTTGGTAACGTGCATAGCTGTCACTCATCACTTAGCTCCATTTATCCCTATTACACCTATTTTCGCGCCCGTAAATCCTCTGGAAAATGCTTTATAACGCTCTGCACTGGGAAAGGTGCCATTCCACCCAAAGCGCACAAAGAACCTGCGATCATCGTATCGCACAATTCGCTCAACAATACCAAGTTACCAGATTCATCGATACCATCTAATATTCGGTCAATAACCTCAACACCCCGAACAGCACCAATTCTACAGGGTGTGCATTTTCCACAAGATTCTACAGCACAAAACTCCATAGCGAACCGGGCTTGCTCGGCCATATCTACCGTGTCGTCAAAAACTACAAGCCCACCATGCCCTATCATAGCCCCAAACTCTGCAAAAGCCTCATAATCAAGTGGCGCGTCAAACTGCGATGGATGAACATATGCTCCTAATGGTCCGCCTGCCTGAACTGCTCGAATTGGCCTGCCAGTGGCTGTGCCACCACCAAAATCCTCAAGTAGCTCTCTTAAAGTTTTCCCAAAGCCGATCTCCACTAGCCCACCCCTTTTAATGTTCCCTGCAAGCTGTACAGTAAGTGTTCCTCTAGAGCGCCCTGACCCATACTCTTTATAGTGTTGAGCTCCCTTAGCAAGAATTATGGGTACTGTTGCAAGTGTAATTACATTGTTGACTATAGTCGGTGAACCAAATAACCCCTTTATTGCCGGCAAAGGGGGACGGTAACGGATAATCCCTCGCTTCCCTTCCAAGCTTTCAAGCATGGATGTTTCCTCTCCACATATATAGGCGCCTGCTGCCTCACGTACTTCGAGATTGAAAGTCTTACCACTACCCATAACATCGTCGCCAAGCAACCCTTCTGATTTCGCAATCTGAATAGCCGAATTCATAACCTGAATTGCTAACGGATATTCGGTACGCAAATATATATAACCTTGAGTGGCCTTAACTGCTAAACCGGCGATTGTCATCCCCTCGATAAGAACAAAAGGATCACTTTCCATTATTAGTCGATCTGCGAAAGTGCCTGAGTCTCCTTCATCTGCATTACACGTCACATATTTTTGTTCTCCATCAGCTCTTAACACAGTGTGCCACTTGATTCCTGTGGGAAAGGCGGCACCACCTCGGCCTCTGAGTCCAGATTCAGTAACAACATCAACAATCTCTTCGCAACTCATTTCAAGTGCATTTCTAAGACCCTCATAACCACCATGTTTTTGGTAAGCATTCAGAGAAAGAGGGTCTATTATTCCTACACGAGAAAACGTAAGCCGACTCTGATTAGAAAGATAAGAAAGCTGCTCGGTTGGGCCAAGGCCTTTAGGATGTTTACCCCCTTCAAGGAACCCTACTGCAAATAGACCTTCCACATCATCTTTTGATATAGGCCCATATGCATGCCTTTTCCCATCTACTTCGACCTCAACTAACGGCTCTAACCAGGCAAGTCCTCGTGATCCATTACGAACGATGGCTACAGATTTTCCTAAATCAAGAGCAACTTTCTCAATAGATAGCGCCACATCCTCTGAGCCCAGAGAGCGTGCAGCAGTATCACTAGGAACAAACACATTAACTTTACCTTTGCTCATTCACTAATCCTCATCTATTAGCGAATCAAATCGCTCGGGAGTAACTCGTCCGTACACAAAATCATCAATCATCACCGCTGGTGAACATGCGCAATTACCAAGGCAATAGACAGGTTCTAAACTGAAACGACCATCAGAAGTTGTCTCATGGAAATCTACACCAAGTTTTTCTTTGGCATATTCTTCAAGCTTTCTAGCTCCCATTGCCTGGCACGCTTCTGCTCTGCAGAGATACAAAGTCTGTTTGCCTGGAGGCGCATCTCTAAAAAAATGGTAAAACGTTATGACACCATGTATTTCTGCGCGCGATAAATTAAGGACTTCAGCAATGACTGGAACAGCAACATTCGGGATATAACCAAGTTCGTCCTGTACCGAATGTAAAATTGGAAGCAATGGCCCTTGTCGAGAGGCATGCCTCTCGGCTATTTCACGAACTAGCGGAATACAAGAATCTTGTCCATTTTTGGATAACTGCTTATTCAAAACCTAACACCAATACCCTAGTAGACTAGTTATTCTATCAGCTGAACAGAAATTTATAGCTAGAAATTATTTTAAAACAGCATGTTAGTGCGCATTAAAGAGATAAGGTAAATGATTATTTGGCCTTTCTTGGATTTGGAAACAAGTCAGCTTCCTCCTCGCTCTTACGCGGAACAAGACACGCGAAATCCTTTTCAATAAGAATTGTCAAAACACCTCCATTTTCTAGCTGCTGTTCTCCCTTAACTGAAATCTCACTGGGATCATTCCAAGTTTCGATGGATGATTTTGGTAAAAGCACAGAAATCTTACTTTCTTTATAAGACGCGCTCACTTCACCATAAGTAATTACTTTCACTGCGTAATCCAAACGCTGGCCCGGTGCAAACTCCACCGAATCCTCAACAAAGCCCAAATCCATAATTTGGATCATTTCAGATTGTGATACTCGGATACGAACCGAATTACCGCGAATACGAAGTTTCATGCCGATTCCTTACATATGTGCACTCAAATATTAGCCTAGCCAGGCAAAACTATCTAAACCATCTGGTCTATTTCTTTTAAATTTCTAGTTGACTTTCATCTGTAATGAGGTGATTAGTAAACTGTTGTCATATAATCAACACAACCGAAAGCGGGGACCAATCAGGGTCCTTCTCGGAAAATATCACCTAAGGTACGTTGCATGAAAAAACTTGTAGGCATTAGCGGGTTATCAGTCTACGTACCCCCCTACCGAGTAAATTTGAAAGACTGGTGTGAATGGACAAATTCTCCGTGGGATAAAACTAGTTCTGTTGTTGGTCACAGTTTTCGTATGCGCGGGCCTCACCAAAGCGTTTACACAATGGCTGCTACTGCCGTGATGAGATTAATATCAAATTACGATATAGACCCACAAAAAGTAGGTTTTTTAGGTCTTGGTACTGAATCTAGCACTGACAATTCTGCCGGTGCTGTAATCGTAAAAGGTATGTTAGATCAAGGACTGAAGAGTATGGGATTAATGCCTATTGGGCGACATTGTGAAGTCCCTGAAATCAAACATGCATGCTTAGGCGGAATATATGCTCTAAAACATGCTTTACGTTACCTAGCACTAGAAGAGGAGGATCGCTGTGCAATTGTGGTCAGTGCAGACATTGCAGAATATGCCCGCGGTAGCTCAGGGGAACCCACCCAAGGTGCTGGAGCGGTGGCAATGTTATTGGAAAATAATCCCAAGATGCTATCTATAGACTTAAAGTCTATTGGTAGCGCTTCTTCTTATCGTGCTGTTGATTTTAGAAAACCTGTATTACGTAACATCATCCGAGGCACTTTGAATTGTCACTTCCAAGACTTGCCCGTCTTTAATGGCAAATACTCCACAACATGTTATCTAGATGAAACACTACATGCTCTTAATGACATGCTGAGGCGTTTAAGAGCAAACCCTAACGACTACTACCAGAGCTTGACAGCGGCCTTTATGCACCGCCCCTACCACAAAATGCCTCTTGATTCTTTCGCAATAAGTTATCTTTTTGGGCTTGCAAACGATGAATCTAATGGTTTTTCAGAATTAGAAGCTCATTGCAGGCAAGCTAATCTTGACCCAGAAAAGGTAATTAGCGAAATGAAGTCTTCTCCTGATGTATTGCAGCTCGTAAGAGATGGCAATATCGATGATGATGTATATCCTTTAAGCATCAAGCTTTTAAAAGAATTTCGGAACAGTAATATTTTCAAGAAACTAATTTCGTCTAAGATGTCGCTTGGATTAGAGCCCATGAAAGATATAGGTAATGTTTATTGTGCAGCACTCCCTGCATGGATTGCAGCTGGACTAGAGGAAGCAGCGCAGCGGGGGAACGAGCTAACCAATAGCAATATCCTAGCAGTTGGCTACGGTAGCGGAGATGCTGCTGAGTCAATTCCTATGAAATTAGTAAAAGGCTGGGAATCTTCTGCGCTAAAAATTGGTTTTAAAGAAGCCCTGATGTCATTTCAAACTCTGACACAACTGCAATATGAAAACCTTCATGATACTGGGCTTGCAAAAGGACTGACAGAGCCCCAGGAAGGCTTCATAATTGACTCTGTAGGCCAAAACTCTAACCCTGGTTTTAGTGACGAGGGAATCGAATACTACCGATTTGTTGGTTGAGAAGAAGACAAGAACACCTCTAAGTAATTCTTACTAAGATCAGCCCATTCCATCTTAAACCAGGGAGTAAATTTTTCTGGTGATGCTGCTAGCTGAGTTTCCAAGTCCTTTAAACTCAAAAATTTCCAGTCAGAAATTTCATTACGGTTGATATTTAGTTCACCGTCATACCTACCGTGATAAACCCAACAATATTCATTCTCAGCACCTATATCTTCATAGTGTGCTTGATACTTAAATTTATACAAAAATGTTAATGGGCATTGGAAACCTAGCTCTTGATCGATGCGTCTGTATATTGCATCATCCATCGTTTCTCCTGCGCGAGGATGAGAACAACAGGCATTAGACCAATAACCAGGCCATAATAATTTCTCGCTACTTCTTTTTTGGATCAATACCTCATCATTTTTATTGGAAATAAATACAGAAAATGCGCGATGTAATTGTCCATCGCCTTCATGACATTCTTTTTTTGTGCAATAACCAACCTCACGATCTAATTCATCGACAAGAATAAGATTCTCAGAGGCATCAGAAACTATATTACTAACTACCATTAACACTACCTGCTAAATCAAATGATAATGCCTGATAACCAGCTTCCTCAATCGACGAAACTAATCTTTTAGTATCTCCATTAGACAGCGCTATGATAGATCCTCCACCACCTCCGCCTGTTAACTTTGCACCGATAGCACCATTCTCACGCGCAATATCCACGAGGTGCTCTAACTCGGGTGTTGAAACCTGCAATGCATTGAGCATGCCGTGACAAACATTCATTAATTCCCCAAGAGCCAGTAAATCATTATCCTGTATAGCACGAACCCCCTGAAGCACAAGTGAATCGATCTGGTCAAAAATTCGGTCATAAAGACTTCTATCTTTTTTCCATGCATTTCTAACCCTGCCTACAGTTTTTGCAGTTAAACCTTCATATCCTGTCATCCCTATAACAATCGGAATTGGCTGAGTAATATTTAATGGTTCTACTAACGGTGGTTCCCCTGAACGGTAAACTAATGCATCCCCATAGGTAGCGACTGTATTATCTAATCCACTGGGTGTTCCGTGAGCAACTTTTTCTGATTCAAAAGCTAATCGATTAACTTCTTGATTTGTTAAGCCTAACCCAAAGTGTTTATCCAAAGCCCGTACAATTGCCACTGCCATGGCTGCGGAACCCCCTAGTCCCATACCTCTAGGGACTTCTGGAAAAACCTCAATTCGAATACCGCGACCACTTAACCCAAGTTCATCCAACATCACGCCAGCTGGCTTCTCAAAAGATCTTCGATCCTTTGGATCAGTGGCAAGCTGATACTCAACTCCCCAACGTGGAATCATCAGATGGATGCCATCAGCGCAGTCTTCAACTGCAGCTTTAATTACAATTGGTACAGCAGCAGCTATAGCATGCCTGCCATATACAACAGAGTGCTCCCCTAAGAGTACGATTTTACCGTACCCTACACCCATTTCAGACTCTTTAGTTTTTATCTGACTTTCCCGTTTCTTTTCGAAACGTGACTTTTGGAGATCAGTTGCTATCTCTTTAGCTTTCCATACTTTAATCTCATTACTTAGTATTAATCGATCCAAGACCTCATCAAATAACTCAATGGGTACCCCAGCAGCCGTCACAACACTACGAGCATGTAGGGTCATATGCCCCTTCTGAATTCCTTCTGTTGCAAGTGCCTTTATAGCCGCAAAATTTTGAGATAGTCCAACAGCAGCCATAACCTGCGCTAGCTCAGTTGAAGACTCAACAGCGAGAATTCGCATGTTGAGCTCAACTGTAGGATTAGACTTGAGAGGCGCTCCCACAATTCCAACTTTTATGGGTAACTCAATGCTACCGCATAGATCTCCATCTTCATCAACAAACCACTTAGTCAGCGAAGCGTACCTTCCTCCACGAGCCGCATAAGCATGGGCGCCAGCCTCTATTGCGCGCCAATCATTGCCTGTTGCTATAGCAACAGGATCTATGCCATTCATGATCCCCTTGTTGTGTGTTGCTGCTCTATATGGATCTACCTGAGCAAAATCTGCGGCAATAATGATCCCATCTCTAACTTGTTCTCCCGAAAAATCATCACCTCCAAGTGCCTCTGCGGGAATCTTGCAACTTGCTCTTACTAGGGAACGGTCATTTAGATTAGACAGAATCCGCAAAAAAACCTGTCCCCCTGTAATAGACTCAATCAGCGGCGCAACACCTTCGCACATTCCATTTGTCAAATTAGCTCCCATAGCATCGCGAGTATCAATAAGAAGATGAACAACCAACATCAAATTGCCTGTTGAAGGAAGAGGGTATGAAAACAACTCGATATCCTTAGCCCCACCTCCCCTTGCGACCATATTGGGATGAAAGCTATTAGCTAAATTTAGAATGTCTTGTTTTTT